>OMFM01000600.1_pt1 | contig 13926 bp, 12 predicted proteins | sample 1645661 | NCBI WGS metagenome assembly OMFM01 (sample SAMEA103958128, study PRJEB25191) | human gut metagenome | reverse complement strand
CCCGCACAGCTCCGCGCGCATCCGCTGCCCCAGCGACAATTGCCGCAGCGGCGACTGCATGATGTCCCCCAAGTCCAGCGCCGCCGTCAATTCATCCAGCCGATGCCGATAGCGCCCCTCGTCAATGCTGTAAATGTCGCGCAGGAGGTCGAACGAATCGCGAATCGGCACGTCCCACCAGAGCTGCATCCGCTGCCCGAACACTGCGCCGAGGCTGCGCACATGTGCCTTCCGCTCCGCCCACGGCGTGCGCCCATCCACCGTGCAGCTGCCGCTCGTCGGCGTCAGAATGCCCGTCATCAGCTTGACGAGCGTGCTCTTGCCCGCGCCATTCGGTCCAATCAGCCCAACGAGTTCTCCGCGCCCAATGCGGAAGGATACGTCCCTGAGCGCCTGCACCTCGCGCGTCTCCCGCCGCCACAGGCGCGTGATGCCGCCATTCTCCGGTTTCTCCCGCCGGATGTATGTCTTTGTCAGCCCGTCTGTCACGATGAAAGGCGGATTTATCCCCTGCTGTTCCATGCCTTGCCTCCTTTGGATGCGCGCACGTCAATTTTTTTGCCGACACCAAAAAAGCAGCGCCATCCTGCCGTGTTTTTCTTCGCGGGAATCGGACAGCGCTGCTCACTATTTTGGCAGATGTCGTGCTTTTTCGCACATCGGGAGTGTTATTATATCATCGGGTCGTTGTTCTGTCAATATCCAATCTGGGAAAAATCACCGCATCAACTCGTACATCATGATGGCGGCGGCAATCGCGGCATTCAGGCTCTCCGCGCCGCCGCGCATAGGCAGGCGAACCCGGTGCGTCGCGGTCTGCTGCACCTGTTCGCTCACGCCGTTGCCCTCGTTGCCGATGATGAGGGCAAAGCGTTCCGCTACGCCCTGCCGCTCATAGAACGGCGTGCCGTCCAGCTGCGAGGACAGGATGCTGTACCCCTTTTCGCGCAGCTTCGTCAGTTCGCCGGGCAAATCGTCCGTCGTGCGCAGGTTCATGCGGAAGATGCTGCCCATCGTCGCGCGCAGCACCTTCGGGCTGAACACGTCCGCGCACTGATTCGAGAGCAGCACGCCGTCCAGCCCCGCTGCATCCGCCGTGCGGATAATCGTGCCGACGTTGCCGGGGTCCTGCACGCCGTCGAGGACGACGATGTGCTTCCCCAGCGCGCTTTGCTCCTTCATCCGCACGACGGCGGCGATGCCCTGCGGCGTTTTGGTGTCGCAGACCGCCGCCAGCACATGCGCCGGCAGCTCGTAAACCGGCATGGTCAGCCCGTCAGGGAGTTCCATGCCCTCCTGCACCAGCACTGTTTCCACGTCAAACGCGGAAGCAAGGGCTTCTTCCACCATCTTGCGCCCCTCCACCAGAAAGCAGCCGCTTTCCCGGCGGCCCTTGCGGTCTTTGAGCGCCTTCCACGCGGTGACTTTCGGGTTTTTCAGGCTCGTAATGTGTTCCATGATGCTTCTCCCTTAGTTCGTGCCGCGGAAGCCCTTGCCGATGATTTCGCCCGTGTTCATAATCAGCACGAACGCGTGGGGGTCAACCATCTTGACGTACTTGCGCAGCATAATCGCCTCGTGGCGCTTCATCACCGTCATCAGCACCGTGCGGCCCTCATGCGTGTACGCGCCTTCGCCGTGCAGTTCGGTCGCGCCGCGCTTGAGCACGTTCGTAATATACTGCTCGATTTCGCGCGGTTTGGTCGTGATAATATGGAAGTATTTATGCGTGTTGATGTTTTCCAGCACCATGTCCACCAGCAGGCTCTTTATCACCAGACCGAGGATGCAGAACAACCCGGTTTCCATGCCGAACGCGACGCACGCCATCAGGGTGATGATGAGGTCGCTGCACATCAGCGCGCGCCCGATGTTGAGGCTGGTGTACTTGCGCAGAATCATGGCGACAATGTCCGTGCCGCCGGAGGACGCGTCGAGGTTGAAGAGAATCGCCGAGCCGACCGCGGGCAGGCTGACAGCGAAAATCAGCTCCATGAGAGGCTGGGAGGTCATCGGCGCGTTCATCGGAATAATGCGCTCCAGCCCCCACGTCAGACCCGACATCAGCAGGCTGACATACGTCGTGCGTCCGCCGAAGCCCTTGCCGAGCACAATGTAGCCGACGATGAGCAGCAGAACGTTGATCATCATGACGAAATCGCCATTGGTGAAGTTCGGAATATAATGGCTCAAAATGACCGCCATACCGCTGACGCCGCCGGTGGAAAAATGGTTCGGAAACTTGAAGAAGTAGATGCCCAGCGTCATAATCACCGTGCCGAGCGTCAGCAATGCGTATTCCTTCACATTTTCCCGTACTTTTGCCTTCTGCATGAATTGCAACTTCCTTTCGTGGGGAGGCGCCAGAGACGCTGCCTCTGGACTCCGGCAGGGACGCTGTCCCTGCAAGGGTCTTTGACCCTTGACCCATTTTCGCGATTGAGTTGGTGACGCTTGCATACTATGCCCGCGTGTTTATTTGGGGAACGGACTTACCCCTTCAGGATTTCCTTCCCATACTTGCTCACCAAGCGGTCGCGGTCGGCATTCGCCAGCACCACCGTCAGTTCAAGCCCCGTATCCGTGTATTCCTCATTGACCACCCTGCCCAGCGGGCGAATCTGCCCCACCAAGCCGAAGCGGTCAAACGGCAGCACGAACGTCACAGGCGCATAGGTCTTTTGCAGCTGCTCCGCAATGCGCGCGTGCAGCTCCGCGATGCCCTCGCCCGTTTTTGCGCTCAACCGTACCGCGCCCGGAATCAGCATCGGCGCGCCCGCCTCATCGGTGTACAGGTCGCACTTGTTGATGACCTCAATGCGCGGCTGCTCCGTCGCGCCGAGGTCAGACAGCACCTGCACCACCGTGTCGTGCTGCTGCATGATTTCCTCCGATGCGCCGTCGTTGACGATGACCAGCACATCCGCCAGCACAGCTTCTTCCAGCGTCGAGCGGAAGGCGCTGACCAGCGCGTGGGGCAGCTTGCGGATGAACCCAACCGTGTCCACCAGCAGGAACGGCGTATGCTCCGCCGTCTCGATGCGGCGGCTGACCGCGTCCAGCGTCGCGAACAGCTGGTCTTGCACATACACATCGCTGCCCGTCATCTGGTTCAGCAGCGTCGATTTGCCCGCGTTGGTGTAGCCGACCAGCGCGACGACGGGGATTTCGTTCTTCTCGCGGCTCTTGCGGCGCAGTTCGCGCTGCTTTTCCACCGCATCCAAGCGGCGGCGGAGTTCCGTCATGCGCTCGCGGATGTGACGGCGGTTCATTTCCAGCTTCGATTCGCCCGGCCCGCGCGTGCCGATGCCGCCCGCCAGCCGCGACAGCACCAAGCCCTGCCCAATCAGACGGCTGGACTGGTATTGCAGCTGCGCCAGTTCGACTTGCAGCTTGCCCTCGGCGGACGATGCGCGCTGGGCGAAGATGTCCAGGATCAGCGTCGTGCGGTCAACCACCTTCACGCGCAGAACCTCCTCCAGATTGCGCGCCTGAATGCCTGTCAATTCCTCGTCAAAGATGCACAAATCAGCTTCCAGCGCCTGACACTGCCGGCACAATTCATCCGCGCGCCCGCGCCCGATGAACAGCGCCGTATCCGGCTTATCCTTTTTTTGCAGGAATTGCCCCACGACCTCCGCCCCGGCGGTGTCCGCCAGGCGCGCCAGCTCATCCAGCGATTTCATGCTCTCGATGCCCATCAGCACAGCGCGCTCCTTGGCATGTGTGCCCTTCTCGTCCGCCTCCCAGCCGACAATGCGGTCACTCTCGGTGATTTGCCGCATCCAGTCGCCATCGGGCGTCTTGTACCAGCGGACGGGCTCGTCCATCAGCAGATTCTGCTTCTCCACCAAAAACGCGCTCTGCACAAACGTCGGCTCGCCCTTCAAGCAGCCGATGGCGACCATTGCGTCGTAGCGGAACGACCGCAGCGCCGACAAATCCACATCGGAAAGGCGACCGTCGCCATTGGGGTGGGTGTGGATGCAGCGGACGCAGCTCAGGCGCTGGGTGTTGCGGCGCAGGCGGTAGTCGCGCAGCTCCACGTCCCGATCTGTACCGATGGAAACATCCACCACTTCGCCGTCGCGCGTAATGTACACCGCGATTTCCCGGTTCAGCACGCCCGTAAAGCGCGCCAGCACCTGCATCAGCTCGCGCGGGAGGAACGTGTCCTCATCCACCTCATAATCGTATAATTGACCAAGCGCTTCTATCAGCGTATCGCGCACGCCGGTCACATTGCCATGCACCTGCTGTTTCATGATTGCTCCTTTGTCTGTCCCTTTTTCTCATGCCGAATCGGCTTCACGCGCTTGCGCAGGCTGGTGAAGATGGAGTCCGCGCAGCCCACAATCAGGCACAAATAATAAGTGATAAACCGCCACACGAGCAGCGCGACGGACACCGTGCCGCCGGTAAAAACGCTGCCGAAGTAAACGAGAAATCCGCCTTCCTGCGCGCCGGACGCACCCGGCAGCGGCGTGTAGCTGGCGGACACGAACAGCAGGAACGAAACCGTCAGCACATGATACCACGGCGTGCCGGTCAGACCCATGGCACGGTACACCAGCAGCGGCACGACCATCAGGCACGACATTTCCACCACCGAAATCACAAGCTGCGCCAGCAGGTGCATCGGGTGATGCACCAAATCCATCAGCGAACCGTGGAAATGCTCAATCGTCGTTTCGGCGGATGCCTGCCATTGCTCCGGCTTCTTGCAGATGTGGATTTTCGTCAGAAAGCGGATGCCCCACTGCACAATTTTCTCCACCCACGAGCGGTGGAACGTCACCAGCAGAATCGACGGCACACAGAAGGAATTCACCACGCAGCCCAGGATAATCAGCGGGATGACATTGCCCAAGTGCTCCGCCACATACGCGCGGTTGCTCAGCCACAACAGCAGCGTCATCACCACCAATGTCAGCTGATTGAAGAAGTACCGCGCCGTCAGCGCCGATGTGGCCACACCCGCGGGAATCGAGCGCTGGCTCATCAGGTAAATCTGCATCGGCTGACCACCGGATGAGCCGGGCGTGACATTCGCATAATAAATGCCCGCGAAGGAGAAATGCGTCGCCGTATTCAGGCTGACTTTGTACCCCTCCATCCGCAGGAAGGTGCACAGCCCCGCGCCCTCGGCGTACACATAGCCGACCATCGCCAGCAGGCACAGCAGCAGCCACCGCTTGTCCAGCGTGAAAAGCACGTCCCATGCGTTCATCAGCTCCGGGTTGTTGAACGCAATCAGTACCACAATCAGCATCGACAGGAGGATAAAGCCAATGCTGAGAATCCTGCCCCATTTCTTTTTCTTCAAGGAAGGAGCCCCTTTCGTCGTAATCCCCGCCTATTGTACCACAAACCCGCGCCTTTCGTAAAGGGCAGGAAATGTCATTTTCGGCGGAGCGAGTGGGCATTTTCATGAGAATTTCATGAGAATGTTATAACTTCCGGCGGATGGATTGCGGGTCATGCGCCAGCCGAATCGCCGCGCGCTGCAATTTTCGCATCCACTTGGGCAAGGGATGACGCGCCTGCTCCGCGTCCGTCTGCATCAGGCGCCACTGCACCCGCGTCGTATCGCCGCCCGCCTGACCATCCAGAAAAGCGTTTTCCACCTCCGCACCCGCCTGAATCGCCCCCGTGTGCAAAAAGTGCTCAAACGCTGCGCAGCCATCCTGCGGACGGAAGTGCATATCCATCAGCCGCACTCCAAACGTATCCGCCATATCCGCAACGAACCGCATCGCGTCCGCCTGCATTTGCTGCACTGCCCTGCTTGGCGTATCCGTCTGCCCCAGCACCGCGCCGTGCGCGTCGTAGCCAATCGTCGCCGCGCCTCTTTCCAGCAGAAACTGCTCCCGCGCCACCCATGATACATACGGCGACGTGCCATACAGCGTCCGGAACGGCACGCCCCGGCGCATTGGCAAATCGCTGTCAATGTGGGTGATGTACGCTGTCACGTCCGCCCCCGTCAGCCGCTGAATCACCGTTTCCGACCGCAGGTTGTACCCCACATCGAACGTCGCGCATTTGCCCGCGAACATCGGCAGCAAATACGCCTTCGCATTCTTTTCGTACTGCTGATACTTTTCCGCGTCATACCCTTTTTCGCGGAAGATGCGCACGAAGTTCCACTGCGTTCGCGCATCCATCCGCTGATTCATCGGCATTTCCGCCGCCAGCGCCGCCCGCGCCCTCTCCGACGCAATCGGATGCAGAAGCGTCAGCAGCGAATCCGGCGTGTGGGCGGTCATGTCGATGAGCAGCGGCAGGGACAGCAGGTCGATTGCCTTGGGAAATTGCAGGGGCAGCGCCGCCTGACGCGAAATGCGCACATAGCCCGTTTCCACCGGCAGGCGCAGCACTTCATTCAGCTGCTCGAAAGCTGCTTTAACGTAATACCCATCCCGCGCCAGAAAATTCACCCGCGCATAGCCGTTTTGCTGCACCTCCCGCGCCAGCCACATCGCCTGACTGAACAGGTACGCCCCCAGTGTGGCATACCCCGGCGTCATGTTCCGCAGCTGCATCGCCTGAATCGCGCGCAGTCCCAGAAATCGCTCAGCTTCATACGCGCCCGTGAAGGTCGTCAGGTGCGCGTAATTTTCCCGCAAAAACCGTTTCTGCTGATGGGTCAGCGGAACCTCGCTGTCCGCCGGAATCCGCATTTTCTGCCGCAATTGCTGTTCCGTCTCACACAGCGGCATGAGGTCAGCACCCGCAATTTCGGATAATCGCCGATAGATTTCCGGCAGATTCTCCCCGTGGAACTGCCCCCGCAGCGCCGGGAAATCCACCTCGTCGGAGAGCGCCAGCAGCTTCCGCGCATCTGGCTGCATCAGCGCGTAGATGTCGCTTTCACAGAAAAGGGCGCTATTTTGATGGGATTGCTTCATCTCATATACCTCTCAATCGCCGCTATGCTCGTCCATCATGCCGACAAATTTGCCCGCCGCCGTCCAGCGCGTCAGGGGCATTCCCGTGCCGGAGCGGAGCGGTTCGGGGTTCGGCAGTGCCGTCACGGGCAGCGCGCCGCGGCGTTCCGGGCGATTCTGCACGCGCAGGAGCGCATCCGCCGGGCAATCAGCCACGAAATACCGCACGCCCTCGCGGTAGAGCCTCCGGCACAGCAGCCGAAGCGTCTTTTCGTCCGCCGCAGAGATTGGCGTTTCCAGTATCCGCCCCGGCATCAGCACGTCGCCGCGCAGGTCGGTTTCGGATTCGTACAGCCCCTTCACAAGCGCCGCGCCCATCTCCCACACGCAGCCATTCATCACGCGCACGTCCATGCAGGCGCGCTCCGTCGCGCTCATTTGCAGCGTCGCATTGCGAATCAGCATGATTTTCTGCCCTCCACGCTTTTCTTGCACCGTACAATTCGCCGCGCAGACGGCGTTTTCCTGCATAAAAACTCCGCCGGATGTTGAATCCAGCGGAGAAGAAACATTATTTTCCCCACAGCACAAACGCGCTGTTTTCGGGCCAAATCTGGGCGGTTTGGTTCGGGTTGTGGGACTGCGCCATCACTTTGGCATAGACATAGGCTTCGTAAAGCGTCACCTTGCTGTCCTTGTTCAGGTCGGCGTTCAGGGACGAAATCGCCGAATTTCGGGCGAGGTTCCAGCCGTTGCCGTAGCACAAGCCGTAGGTGAACAGACCAAAGTAGCGGTCGATTTTGCCGTCACCGTTGCTGTCGTAGCCGGTGCTGACGCTCTTTTCCTCGGAGCGGCAGGCAGTGATGACGTAATAGCCGCTCTTGGCGAAATTCGTGTCACCCGCACGGTCGATGAAGGCGGGCGCTTCCTCGCTGAGCAGTTCGCTGCCGTCCGCCGCCAGCACGACCGCTGTGCGGTTGACATCGCCGGAAAGCTGGTCCTCATTGGCGAAGAGGTTGACCACCTGACTGTTGAACGCGGAGGACGATACCTGCGTCATCGTGCCGTCGCGCGCAATGAACTGCCCGGAGTGGCACGCGTCGATGATGATGACCTTCTTGCCTGGAATCTTGTCCAGCTCAGTTTTGAGGCGCGCAATCGAGACATACGTCTGGAACGTGCCGACCAGCGCGGCATGGTAGCTCGTCGGATTGCCGTCCGTGCCGAGGCTGTTCGCGCCGTGGCCGGAGTAGTAGAAGAGCGACACATCATTGTAGCTGGCGTTCCCGAACGTCGAGGAAATGCTGGAGAGAATCTCTTCGGCGCGGATGTTCTTCTTCACCGTCACGCTGTACGGCGTCGCGGTCATGCGGCCGAGCATGGTGCGCATCCCGTCCACATCGTTGTCGCAGCCGGGCAGTTCGTTCGATTCGCCGGTATAGGTGTTGCCAATCAGCAGTGCGCGGTATGTGCCGACGGTCTCCTGATGCGTGTACGCCAGCTCGTCCGACCAGTCGCCCACGCTCACGTCGCCGTTGGAGAAAATGCGCACCGGGCGCACGCGGTAATAGTACGTTCTGCCCAGCACAGCGCTGTTGTGGTAACCATAGGCGTTGCTGACGCGCCCGTTCGCCTTGGGCGTGCCGCCGGGTGTGGTGGAAATGTACACGTCATACTTGTTCGCGCCCTCAGTCGCCGCCCACGAAATGCGGACGCTGTTTTCCTGCGCGGATACTGCCGTCAGCCCGGTTGTCTTGGGCAGCCACACACCCATGCCAATGTCGCCCTTGAGCGAGAAGCAGCGCCATCCCTGCGGCTGGGCGAGGCGGAAGGAGTAAACGAAGTAGTAGTACACTTCGCCGGGCTTCATCGTGGTGTCGATGTAGGTGGTCGCGGTGTTCTCAGAGACCATCAACTTGTGGTAGCCCGTTTCGTGGAAGCCGCGGCGGTAGATGACGTAGCCCATCGCACCTGGGATCGCGTCCCACGTCAGCTTCAGCCCCGTTTCCGTCCACTCGTAGCCTGTAAACGACGGCGTTTCCATCGGGCTGCCGACCATGCGGTTGCTCGACGGCAGACCCGTAATCACGTCGCCGCTGTTGAGCTTGCGCTTGGGGATAACGAGGAAGTCATACGTCTCGTTGAAGGAAATATCGCGGATGTCGCACAGGCTGCCCGTGAGGTCGGTGCGGACAATCTTGTAGTCGTCCGCGTCGTGCAGGGACATGGCAACATCGTAGTGCGTCGCGCCCGCAACGGGCGTCCAGTTCAGGCGGATGGTGGAGGTATCCTTTCCGCGCGGGTCGGCAATCACGACATCGCCCAGCGCGATATACGGGAAAGACAGCGACTGCGCGCCCTGACTGACCTGCTGTCCGCCCACGACATACAGCGCCTGAATGCGGTAGTAGTAGACCGTGCCCATGCGCGGGGTGGTGGTGGAATAGGTTGTGCCGCTGCTCTGCCCAAGGAGCGAATATTCGCTGCCCCATGCGGGCTTGTAGTAGATGGCGTAGGCATTCGCGCCCTCTACCGCCGTCCACTTGAGGGTAATGCGGCCGCTGCGCTCGTAGGAGGCGGAAATGCCCGTCGGCTGCTCCAATGCACGCCCAATGATGAGGTCATCAAGTTCATCCGGCGCGATGGAAATCGTCGGTTCTGGGAGTTCGGTGGCTTCCGCATCGGTCGGGGCGGGGGTAGCGGTCGGCGCGTCCGTCGCGGGGACGGGGGTGTAGTCCGAAATGATTTCGTCCGTCGGCGCTTCGGTCGGATTTTCGGTGATTTCCGGCGGATTGGTGACTTCCGGCGCAGCGGTCGGCTGCTCGGTAATTTCCGGCACTTCGGTCGGTGCGTCCGTCACTTCCGGCGGATTGGTGACTTCCGGCGTGGCGGTCGGTTCTTCCGTCGGCTGTTCCGTCGGCGCGGGCGTTTCCTTCTGCTCCGGATGCACTGGAATCGGCGCAAGCAAGTGCCCGTGCGCCGCCATCAGGTCGTCCTCCGGCTTGCGGGGAATCGCGTCATATGCAGCGGTCTGCTCGTCCGTCAGCATTTCGGTGCTGCTGGTCTTGACCCACGCCGTGCGCACAATCACCCCATCATAGAAAGCAATCCGCACCGCGCGTTTGCTGTCCGTGCGCGCCTCGGCGTAGACCGTGCCGGACACTTCGGTCACGTCCGCGTCGCCCGTCAGCTGCTGATTCGCGTAGAGCTTCGCGCCGCTGCGGAGGGTCGCCAGTCCCGGCACAAACACGTCCTCGTCCGGCGTGGCGGTCGGGGCTTCGGTGGGAGCGTCGGTCGAAATCGGCGTCTCCGTCGGCGTTTCAGTGGGGATTTCCGTCGGAATTGCCGTATTCGTCGGTTCTTCCGTGGGAATTTCGGTCTGAATTGGCGTTTCCGTCGGCGCTTCGGTGGGGATTCCCGTCGGATTCGGCGTATTTGTCGGCGCTTCCGTGGGGATCTCCGTCGGAATCGCCGTCGGGGCTTCCGTCACAGCCGGCTCTTCCCCGATAATCTCCTCTATCTGCGTGCCGTCTGCCGCACTCGGCGCATCCTCCGCCAAGGCGGGGGCAGCCATCATCAGCATCAGCAGCGCCAGCATCAGCGCCCCTGCGCGGCGAAATTGCTTCTTCATCAGCAAACCTCCTCGTTCAAAATCGTGGTCTATTCCTTTTCATTATATAGCAGCCGCATCCAAAGGTCAAGCAATGCAGCATGAATGTTACAATTCGCAGAAAAATCGTGAAAAAGTCCGCAGAAAAATTCGCGCTGTCAGGCAAAACCCCTTGACAGGCGCGGCAAAATCGTGTATCATATATCGGTGTCAACGGAAAATGCTTGACAGCAAGGAGCGCTGACATGGCACAGGACGAAATCAGCAAGAAAGTCGAGCTGAATTGGCTTTCCGCGTTCTATGGCGGATTGCTGACCGACAAGCAGCGTCAGGTGCTCACCCTGCACTGCGAGGAGGATCTGTCGCTGACGGAAATCGCGCAGGAGGTCGGCATCAGCCGTCAGGGCGTGCATGAACTGCTCACCCGCGCGGCGCGGAAGATGTTCGAGATGGAGGAAAAGCTCCATGTTGCCGCCCGGTTTCAGCGCGTGGAGAACGGGCTGGAAAAATGCCGGGCGATGATGCGCGAGGGCCGCTACGACGACGCGGAACGCATGATTGACGCGCTGATTCGCTTTGATCAGGAGGAAAACAATGGCCTTTGAGGGCTTGACAGAGAAATTGCAGGGCGCGCTGCGCAAATTGAGCAGCAAAGGCAAGCTGACGGAGGATAATGTCAAGGAGGGTATGCGCGAGGTGCGCATGGCGCTGCTTGAAGCGGACGTCAACTACGCCGTCGCCAAGGACTTCATCAAGAAGGTCACGGCGCGCTGCGTCGGCACGGAAATCACCGGCACGCTGAGCGCCTCCCAGCAGGTCATCAAAATCGTCAACGAGGAAATGACCCAGCTGATGGGCGGCGAAAACGCACGCCTGACATGGTCGTCCGGGCCGCTGACGGTCTACATGCTCTGCGGCCTGCAGGGCGCGGGCAAAACCACGATGGCAGCCAAGCTCGCCAACTATCTGGCAAAGCAGGGCAAGAAGCCGATGCTCGCCGCGTGCGACATCTACCGCCCCGCCGCCATCAACCAGCTGCAGGTCGTCGGCAAGCAGGTCAATGTGCCGGTGTATGAACACGGCACGCAAGACCCGGTCAAGACTGCGCTGGAAGCCGTCGAACGCGCCCGCTATCTGGGTCGCGACGTGCTGATTATCGACACCGCCGGCCGCCTGCACATCGATCAGGAATTGATGGATGAGCTCGTCCGCATCAAGGAAAATGTGCATCCGCAGGAAATCCTGCTGGTGGTTGACGCCATGACGGGTCAGGACGCCGTCAATACAGCCAAGGAGTTCAACGACCGGCTCGACTTCGACGGCGTGGTGCTGACGAAGCTCGACGGAGACACCCGCGGCGGTGCCGCACTGTCGATCCGCACCGTGGTGACGAAGCCCATCAAGCTCGTCGGTACGGGCGAAAAACTCGAAGCCCTCGACGTGTTCCACCCCGACCGTATGGCCGACCGCATCTTGGGCATGGGCGACATCGTGTCGCTCGTTGAGCGTGCACAAGAGCAGTTCGACGAAGAAGAGGCGCGCAAACTGCAACGCAAGATCCAGAAGAACCAGTTCGACTTCAACGACTTCCTCGGTCAGATACACCAGATCAAGAAAATGGGCAACCTCAAGGACCTCGCGTCGATGATTCCGGGTGTAGGCAAAGCGTTGAAGGATGTCGAGATCGACGACAACGCCTTCAAGAGCATTGAGGCCATCATCCTGTCGATGACTCCGAAGGAACGGTCGCATCCCGAAATCCTCAACACCAGCCGCCGGACGCGCATCGCACGCGGCTCGGGCACCACGGTGCAGGAGGTGAACCGGCTGATCAAGCAGTTCGACCAGACAAGGAAGATGATGAAAATGGTGACAGGCAGCAAGATGGGGCGCATGATGAAAGCCATGCCCCAGATGCCCGGGATGCCGAAACTGAAATAACTGCACATTGTAACATACGGGGCGGCCCGCAAGGCACCGCCCCTTTTTGTTCAGAGCGAAAGGAGGATTTCATGCAACTTATCGACGGGAAGGCCACGGCGGCCGCTATCAAGAAAGAAATAGCCGAAGAAGTGGAACGCATCGTGGCTGCGGGCGGCAAACGGCCTCACTTGGCAGCCGTGCTCGTCGGGCACGACGGTGGTAGCGAAACCTACGTGCGGAACAAGGTCAAGGCGTGCGAGGAATGCGGTTTCGCGTCCAGCCTGATCCGCTACGAGACCGACGTGACTGAGGACGAGCTGCTCGCCTGTGTCGACCGGCTTAACCGTGACGCCGACGTCGACGGGTTCATCGTACAGCTGCCCCTGCCGTCCCACATCGCCGAACAGAAAGTAATCGAAGCCATCGACTACCGCAAAGACGTCGACGGCTTCCACCCGGTCAACGTGGGCCGCATGGCCATCGGCCTGCCCGCCTACATCTCGGCTACGCCCAAGGGAACTGCTGCGTCGCTACGGCATAGAAACGTCGGGACGTAAGTGCGTCATCCTCGGGCGCAGCAACATTGTCGGAAAACCCATGGCCCAACTCATGATGCAGAAACAGTATGGCGACGCGACGGTCACCGTATGCCACAGCCACAGCCGTACGCTGAAAGAAGAGTGCCGGGCGGCGGACATCCTCATCGCTGCCATCGGCCAGCCGGGTTTCGTGACGGCCGACATGGTCAAGGAAGGCGCCGTCGTCATCGATGTGGGAACGACGCGTGTGCCCGACCCGACACGCAAGAGCGGTTACCGCCTTTGCGGCGACGTACGGTTTGACGAAGTCAGTCCCAAGTGCAGTTTCATCACCCCCGTGCCCGGCGGCGTCGGCCCTATGACCATCTGTATGCTCATGCTGAACACACTTGCGGCCGGCAGGAAGGAGTATTACGGATAAAGCACCCCGATATGGAACCCCTTGTTCTTTACTACCCGAAATGCTCTACGTGTGTCAAGGCACTGCGTTGGCTCGAAGCCGAAGGCTATGCCGTCGGCCGCCGGGACATCGTGGCCCAGCCGCCTGCGGCCGGCGAGTTGGCGGAATGGGTGGCGCGGAGCGCGTTTGCCCTGCCGAAGTTTTTCAACACCAGCGGCCGGCTCTATCGTGAGCTGGGCGTGAAAGACCGCATCGCCTCTGCGTCCGACGATGAGCTTATCCGCCTTCTTGCCAGCGACGGGATGCTCGTCAAGCGCCCTTTGCTCGTCACTGAGCGGGGCGTCTGTCCCGGTTTCAAGGAAGATGTGTGGCGCGAATTGCTGCGCTGAACCCGTTCAGAACAGGCAACCGGCATCTTTGGCAGTAAAAAAAACGCGAAAAGTTTGGCGGTTGAAAAAATTATCCCTACTTTTGCACTCGCAATCAGGAACAAGCGTTGTTCCTGTCACACGGTGGCTGTAGTTCAGTTGGTTAGAGCGTCAGATTGTGGTTCTGAATGTCGTG
>OMFM01000594.1_pt1 | contig 14058 bp, 9 predicted proteins | sample 1645661 | NCBI WGS metagenome assembly OMFM01 (sample SAMEA103958128, study PRJEB25191) | human gut metagenome | reverse complement strand
TCATAACTGCTGCTGCCATATAACTGTCCATACCGAAGCACCTGCAGGAGGTTTTCCCTATCCGAGCTCCATCTCTTCAGTTCCAGAATATATAAATCCCCATTCCTGTCAATCGCAAGAATGTCCGGTTCCTCCTGCCTCGGACGCTCATTGAAAATCGTGAGCAGATCGTTGGAATAAATAAAATCCTGAATATGCGAAGACATCAGACGCTGCAAATCCAGTTCCTTCCAGCCGATGTCCGCTAAGGTGACACGTTTTACTTTCGTATAATCCTGCTTGTTTGGGTTCAATTTATATAGCATAGTTACTACCTCTTCGTCGGCTGTACGCCTACTCCATGCACTTTCTGATCTTATCAATCAGTGTCACATCCGCCGGAAGCCACTGTACGGAATCCAGTTCTTCCTTCGTCAGCCACCTGGCGGCTTCCGCCTCAAGAAGCTTCAGTTCTCCCGACGCAACCTCACACCAGAAACAATCCATGGATAAATGGAATGTCGGGTAATCGTACTCTATAGTGTCTATCAGGTCTCCGACTCTGACCGTGGCATCCAGTTCCTCTCGGATCTCTCTGACAACCGCCTGCTGTGGAGTTTCTCCGGCTTCGATCTTCCCGCCGGGGAATTCCCAGCCACCTTTGAATTCTCCGTAACCTCTTGCGGTGGAAAATATTTTTGTTTTGTGCTCTATGGAATCGCAGATTACAGCTGCGACTACGCGAATGGTTTTCATACTGCTTTGTTCTCCTTTGAAATATTACTCTGTAAATACCTTAACAAATCCTCGCGCACAGGATGATGCATCTTCATGGTTACCTTCGCGATCGGTTTCATTTTACCACTATTGTCTTCTTTCTGGCTATCTACAGATTCTATAATATCAAATTGTCCCATGTAATAAAAGCTTGATTCCGCATCACTCTTTTTCACCAATAGATGTTTTCTCGGTGCTGTCAGTACTTTCTGCATGTAAGGACTGCTATTATCCTTACCAATCTGGGAATCCCATTTAAAAATCAGATTATCCTCGAAAGCATCCGCATAATCAGGTTTTCCATCCGCGTAGTTCTTGCCCTCTTCGGCCTCTTCCTTATGATATGTAATAAAAATGAATACATCATCACCAATGCGACTCATTCCATACATTGTAGAAGACATATCTTTCCCACAATTCATCAAAAGGCTCACGTCTCTTCTGGAATATTTCTCATATAAGACAAACGGTGTTTGCTCTACTTTTCCATGAGCATACTTGTCCCGGTATCTTGCAAGTCCCACATTTATGATATCTTTAACCTGCGTATTAAATTCATTGTCCAACAGGCAATTTGCGTAGCTCGCAAAGCAACGCACACCCTGCTTTTCGTCATAATCCATAATCTCTATGGTCTTATACTTCTGATATTCCTCGTCCTTACTAGTAAAACATCCCTGTAGAATTTTTACTGATTCACGCATTTCCAGATCCGTTATATTATAATCCAAGAGTCGTTTCAGTTCTTTTTGTACTTCATTCACAGAAAATGTCTTCTTTGTCAGTAACTTCTGCAAGAGGAACAACTCACTGGGTCTGACACCGCTTAAAATCGTTTTAGACAAGTAATCTAAGATCAGCTTTTCATGATCCGTTAATTTGCTGAAATACTTGCCCTTTTCCACCGCTTCCAGAAATTGCCAATACGTCTTATATTCTCTTATAATTACCAGTGGATCGATCTCTCCCTGTTCATAAAAATCAAACAGTAACGGAGTCCGGCCAATGCGATTTTTCAGAGAAATATAACTTTCCTTTATAATAGATCTCATTCCCTTGATTTTATCAATAGAATTGAAAATCTTCTCCTTGGCAATCTCATCAAAATGAACCGTAGAAGCACCCGGAATCGTATTGTTACCAGAAATCACATATTTCCGAATGGTATCCGCATTATAAGTTCTATCCCCGGAAAGCGCCACTGGGATCATAAAGTTGTTATTATAGTTACCAATAAAATCAAGAATTACCACATATTCCTTATTTTCCGCTTTTCTCAATCCTCTGCCTAACTGCTGGATAAATACAATTGGAGACTGTGTAGGGCGAAGCATAATCACCTGATTTACCTCGACAATATCTACACCCTCGTTTAAAATATCTACGGAAAAAATGTAATCTAACGGCTGCATCTCTTCCGTTGCATCCTCTTCATTCATTGCAAGTCGCTCAAAAGCATTCTCACGTTCTTTATCCTTATTGTCGCCGCTAAGCGCCACTGTCCGATAACCAAGAGCATTAAATTTAGCTGATAATTCTTCGCACTCTCTATTTCTGCTACAGAAAATGAGCCCTTTCACTCGGTCCCCACTATAACCATAGAATTTCGCCTGTTCAACAACATGCCGTACTCTCTCATCACTGGTGAGCTTTCCGAAATTCTCTTCAGAAACGTTCCGCGCTTTCATTTGTTCATCTGTCACCACTGAAATGTCGCTAATACCAAAATAATGAAAAGGGCACAACAAGTCCTCTTCCATTGCCTGTTGCAATCTGATTTCATATGCAATCTGGTAGTGGAAGAGTTCGTATACATTCTTGGAAGCATCACCGTCATCCCTTTTATCTGGCGTTGCTGTCATGCCAAGGAACAATTTCGGTTTGAAATACTCCATGACCTTTTGATAAGTATTGGCCGGACTATGGTGTGCCTCATCCAAGACAATACAATCAAATTCTTCCGGTGCAAACTTTTTCAAATTATCCTCTTTGTGAAGTGTCTCCACCATAGCAAAGATGTAATCTGCATCATAGTCGGAATATCCTGCGCCAACAATTCCCATCGACTTCTTATCTTCAAAAACATTCCGGAAAGATGCAAGAGCCTGCTTTGCCAGTGTGGATCTATGTACTAAAAATAAAACACGATCAAATCCAAGCTCTCGCATAGCAAATGCTGACGCATATGTCTTACCTGTACCCGTGGCAGAAATAAGTAAGGCTCTGTTCTCCCCCGCTTCTACAATTTTGCGAAGATTTGTTATAAAGCCCACCTGCATCGAGTTTGGCTCCAACTTATACTTCGCAGTAGACGAAATTTCATCCTGTTTCGCTATCTTTCGCTGCTTTTTGATGATCTCGTACTTTTGCTTATAGTTCTCATAAAAATCATCAAAAGGAAGCGCATACTTCGAATCCCAAAGCTGATAGAATTCTCGCACGATCTCCTGCGCCATCTCTCCCTGTTCCGTGGAAACAATTTTGGTATTCCATTCCTTATTTTTCGTCAAGGCAGCACTTGTGATATTGGAGCTACCAATAATAATGCGGTAAATCTCTTCCTTCTTAAAAATGTAACCTTTGGTATGAAATCCCTGATCTGCACGATCCACATCATACATTTTCAACGTAATATTAGTCAGCTCCTGTAGCTTCTTCAATGCTCTGGGCTCACTGAAATTCAGATAATTGGTCGTTAATATCTGTCCAGGAATCTGCCTCTTCTCCAATTCCTTCAGAGTCTGCAAAAGAGGCGTAATTCCGCCCATAGTAATAAACGCCACACTGATCTGGAATTGATCACACTTCATCAGTTCATCTTCTATGACTGAAATGACTTTCTTACCTTCTTCTGGGTTGTTTGACACGAAAGCGGGCTTGTACGCCAGATTGGCAGCGGCTGTACCGTCGATGTATGCAGTTGTTAGGCCTTCTTGCAGTTGTGTATAGTTGGTGTTTGACATGATATTCTCCGCGATTATCCGCGTTCCCATTTTCTTATAATTAATTCAATACAAACAAATACTCTATTCTGTAATTGTTTTTTCTTTAATATAATATTCTATTCCATGTAATTTGCAAAAATTGATTACTTCTTTTGCTTTTTCATTATAAAAAAGCTTATGTTGCGGGTATCCTCGAGTAATTTCTTTACAATAATTAGTTCTTCCAAAAATAATTTTGTCAACAAATTTCACTGTTTCTAAAATTGCTTGTAAATTTTGTTCAATAAGGTTGGGCGTCGGATAAGGTTCCATGCTTACCCATGTTTTACAACCTGCCTCACTCAAAGCCTTCATGGCTGCTACTCTTTCTTTATAAGGGGCTGCATTAGGTTCCATTTGTTCTCTATATTTTTCATTCACTGAAACAAGTGTAATTCCGTATTCGTTGTCTGCTGAATAACGCTCTTTATTCATTAGTTCTTTAGGAAGTATTCCTTTTGTTAATACAGTGCATTTAATTCCGCTAGAATTTAGAAGATAAATTGAATCCAGACTCATTCTAACGATTTCATCATATCCATACATAAATGGGTCTGTTGTAAAACAAAGTTGCACAGATTCTATCCTATTTTTTAGTTTTGGTATCTCTTTCTGTAATAACTCTATTGTATTTTCTACAAGATATGGCTTACACCAATCCTCATAATCTTTCACCTGTCCAAATCTCTTCTTCTGTAAATAAGCATAACATGGAAATTTACAACCATGTGCACATCCTAAGACATGATTCATAGTATAATCTCCATATTCGACACCCGTTTCATAAAGCATGGTCTTACGCTGAATGACACCAGCTACCTTCTTCATGTTCCCAACCTCCTAATAGTTACTGTCTTTCCATCCTTTTCTTCCCAAAACGCTGACTTCTTTCCATTTTTTGTTATTTGTGGATATCTAATTATATCAATTATTCCTTCCATTTCAAGTTCAACAAGAATTTTCTGCACTGTTTTGAAATCACAGATAAGACCATTTTCATTTACAAAAGCTGACATGAATTTAGTTATTCTTATTTCTCTATCTACCGCTTTAATGGCAGTCTTTACATTATTTTTTATATCGTCCTCACTAATCCATTCCCCCTCAGCAGTCTGTGACATACCATCTATTAAATCAAATAATGAAATTTGTCCCCCTGATTGAATATTTGTATATAACTCATCTTTTCTATTTTGCATATTTTGAGCCATAAGATAGCACCCATCCTCATGGTCACATACATGTATCATTCTATATTTGGGTCTGCTCTTAGCTTTTAGTTTAATCGGCATGTCTAATACATAACTATACCTTTGTTTCAGTCTTTGTTTATATTCTGTAGACAATCTCTGTTCCGCTTTATAGCCATCAATATAACCTACTTTATAATCCTTGACTATAGATTTCCAATAATCTCCACCAGCAATACTAGACAGCTTTTCATCTGGTCTATCAAAATTTGTTACGGAAGATGAATCATATTCTACTAAATCCTCTAATCCTTGTAATGCCACGTCATTTTTATATTCAACACACATTACCCGACATGCATCCCTGAAAAAACCAAAGGAATTAAAATTAATAAGCATTTCAAACGTATTAAATCCAAAAGTCTGAAATTGGTCAAACAGTGCTGTGTCCAAAGCTCTGATTCCATATGGATCAATGTATAAAAAAACATTTTGACCGCTTTTAGTTTTCAATATATCAATTATTTTTTCTTCATATCTTCCGCTAACTATATGCGGTTTGCCATATTCGTTATCATATTCCGCAAGATTAACTTCTAAGTCAGACGCATAGTTTAAATCAATAAACGTCATGTCAATTGCTTGTTTTTTATTGATTCCAATCTTCGTCTTATTAAGACAATCATCCCTAATTTTAAGAGCAATCAATGGCGATCCCGGTTGATTATCTTCAAATTTTCCTTTACCTGAAAAACAATCTACATAACATATTCTCTTATTTGTTGCTAATATTTTTTGCATATAAGGTGCCAAATAACACCCCAGTAATTTATCCTTAATAAGCGACCATTCATTCTTTACTTTAAAGAAATCACTATTATCTTTCGACATACGTTATTCCTCCTAAAATAATCTTTATTTTTCTCTTATTAACTCACTTTTTCATATTTTTATTTTTCTTAGCGATTCATCTAAATTTAGGGCTTTTCTTCACAATCATAAATCGTGGATAGTCCGATGTTTAAAACCAACAAAGCAACGTATACTTTTCAAGTAGCATTAAAATTATTGTTATATAATCTTTCCGCAATACTGTTTGCTGACTTGAAATTTTAAATTCCAGTGCACAGGTAAATTCCACCGTGTCTTTAAAAATTGCTTGAAATCGAATAATTTTAGAGAAAAAATATTGGATTTCTGTTATAATCATAGTAATTCATGGCGAAATTCTCTGTTTTTCTGTATAGCAAACAAGCCACTGGAAGGTAGTGTGTCAGGCTAAATTCCACCGGCCACATTCAAAAAATGTGAAAAGTTTACTTCCAGTCTGACAGCAGGTTTTTTCAATGAATTATCGGGTAAAGCGTATCAGCTTGGGCGTCAGATTGACCTCGTCAGGGGCAATGCGCCTGAGCTGAAATGCTTTTAAGGTTTCTTCTCCCAGAGTTTCCAGTGCTACATCGTAAGGGGTTCTGCCCTGAAGGCTTTCTCTCGGGGTGGAATTGATATGGCTTACGATCAGGTTGACATCCCACTGGGTCAGAAACTCAAAGTTTGTCTTTTTGGGCAGGATCATCCGGAGCATGGTATGTGCCTGCTCTAGACCGCCTTTCTGCCCACTGCGCATAGGGTCGCAGTAATAGATACTGGTACGCTGGATCCCTGTAAAACCGGTTTCCAGGGATTCCGGATCTCCAAACTCGGATCCCCTGTCAGTGAGAATGTATTCAAACAGTGTCTGAAAATCATAAGTACCAAAGCGCTTTTCCAATCGGTCAAAGATGAGTCTTACAGCACCCTCTGTGTTACGGTTCATCAGGAATGCAAGAAACAGCTTTTCTCTTGTAAAAAAGAAAGTAAGCAGTGTTTTGGAGGAACCGGAGGCAGAATGCACGGTATCCATTTCCACAAAGGAAGACAGTTCTAACTGTTGGAAATCGGCGTAGGTTCGGTTCTGGAAAACACGGCGGTCAGAGATCTGTGTTTTGTGAACCTTTCGTGGTTTGAATTTCACTTTACGCTTCAAATCAATGTTTCTTGCGGTCAGGATCCCCATGTCGAGATAGGTGTAAACGCTACGCACAGACAGCTTCAGTTCCGGATGGTTCGTAATGATCTGGTAAGGAGACTGTCCCTGCTCGATCAGAGGACTGATGATCCTGTCTTTCTGGTGAAGTTCCTGTCTGGTCATGCTGATACCGGAGCGGGACTCCTTAAGGCATTCCCGATATTTGCGGTCAGCAAACCTGGCATTGTAAGTGTATTTGTGAGCAATGGTGCAATGGGAAATCTGTTTATCACAGCCATTGCAGACATAAGGAGCTTTATCGAGCCTGCTGCAACGTTCCTTTTCAAAGTCAGGGCAGGTCTGGTTGCAGGTAGGGCAGGAAGTACACTTGATACCGCAAAGAAGGATTTTCCCACAGGCATTGGTCTTTTTACAATGGTAGCGGTGGACACAAAAGTTTTTGGCATTATAAAAGGTACCTTTGTGATACCAGTCGGACAGGCGGTGCGCTTTCACCTCTTTGGAAATGGTAGTGGGATCCTTACAGAGGAAGCGTGCGATGTCCTTAAAAGAAGTACCTTTGGAAAGCTCATTCTGGATGTAAATACGATCATCCAGAGTTAAGTGTTTCTGATTACCGGGTATATATTTACTCATAGTATTATTCCTCCAACTGCTGTCAGAAGGAAAGATAAGCCTATCACTCTTATATGAAAGAGTAAATATCAACTGTGCGGGAGTAAATTCTACCACATAAGCGAGCAGTGGAATTTAAATAAAAAATTTAGGAATTCCTACAAATTTCAAAATCATGTTGACATTGCCGTGGGAAGATGTTATTATCATTCTTGCGTGATGCGAGATAGTAATTATTTTGTGTCGCTATGCGGAAGTGTCGGAATTGGCAGACGAGCAAGACTAAGGATCTTGTGGTAGCAATACCGTGTGGGTTCAAGTCCCATCTTCCGCATTCGTCTTTTGTTCTAAAAAGCTCGAGAATATGCGGTTCTTGAGTTTTTTTCATTTGTAAAAGTAATGATATTTTGGTGAGACCCAGGTGAGACCTCAATCTCTCCATTCAGTATTGCACAAATATCGTCCAAGCTGTCCTTTCCAGCGAAGCTATAATATCTTAAATTTGTCCCTACTGAATGTCCTAACAATCTTGCTCTCTCTGTAACAGGTAACCCATATTTGCCAATAAAAACATTGCTGTTTAAGCTCATACAGAAAGAATGGTTGTTTGTCACATCATACCCCACCCCAGACATTAAGCGTCTAAGACAAGTTTCATAGGCATCGGTTTTTATCCACTCCCCATTTTTATGACAAAACACATATTTTGAATGTATGCTACCTGTTTTCCCGCTACTATTCGAAGCCGTTGTTGTCTTCGGAGTTGCTGTAAGGTTTGCCGTCGTTACGGGTGCCGATACCTACTCAATAATTATGCTAAAGATAGCCTGGAAAATCAATAAAAACGTTGATTTTCCAGGCTTTTCAAAGTCTTTTATTCGATTGAGTACTAACCCTCATCGGAAGTTAAGAATTTTAATTGTGATATTTTCTCTTCAATTGTCATTTTTTGACAATTTCTTTTGCCTGTGCATCTGCTTCTCTTCTGTCCATCTTATTTTCCCGTTACCACACATTTTTTTCATAATAATCCTGGAGTTCCTGAAAAGCCTCCTGAGGAGTTGCATTTTGTAAATAAATTTCTACAATAGCATCATCAAATATATCTCCTGCTTCCGTTGTGGCCAGAGATTCATTATAAAATCCGAATGTAGCTGTTGTATTATCCAAAACCTCTTCTACATAATTATACTGTTTTGGTGCCACAGCAGTATCAACTTCTACATTTGTAGTCGGTATTTTCCCCGCTTCTTCCGCCACATATTTCTGTGCCGTTTCATCTGTGAAATATTTCAATAATTCAATTGCCGCCTCTTTTTTGTCACCTTCAGCTTTAGAACTTAGCATGATATTATCTGTTTTAACCATCATTCTATCAGGATCGGCTCCTCCCTCAATAGCCGGGAACCGGAAAGCCCCGCATACCTCTTCAATCTCAGGCACACGCCCATTAATTTCACCGATCACCCAAGATCCCTGAACTAACATAGCTGCCTTTCCTGAAGTAAATTCCGCATTTGCCTGATCGTTGGAATCTCCGGCTGCTGTCGGCTGAAAATATTGAGAGAGTTCTATAAGTTTATTTCCGGCATTAATATATGATTCACTTGTCCAGTCTAATGTGCCTTCAGAAACGCCCTGCAGATTATCCGGTCCATCCTCTCTGTCGCAAAGGTAACCTGCAAGCAAAGAGATACACCATGGGTCTTTTGCAGAACAAGCTATAGGCGTATATCCGGCATCCTGTATCTTTTCACATACTTCAAGCCACTCGTCATATGTTTCCGGAGGTGTTACACCAACCTCTTCAAATATCTGTGTATTATAAAAGACAAGTGCTGCCGAAAAATTAGTCGGTATTGCCATAATTTTTTCATCATACGTCAATTTATCAAAAATACCGTCTTTAAATGATTTATACCAGTCCGGATTATCTTTCTGAAGTATCTCAGTGAGATCAGCGGCAACGCCTGCGTCTACATATTGTTCCATAAGCGGTCCGGGATGACAGGTAAATAATTCAGGGATATTTCCCGATGCAATTAATGCGTTAAGTTTTGTATCATACTCTTCCCTCGGAGTACTAATAACATTTACATGATACTTTCCCGCATAATCTTCATTAAACCGTTCAATCACATCCTTATAGCCTTTTGTTACAAGATCTTCTGATACATTTAGGTCATCATAAAAAATCCATGATATTTCTGTAGCATCGCCAGATGATTCTTCATTGGAAGTATTTCCTTCATTGGAAGTATTTCCTTCATTGGAAGTATTTCCTTCATTAAGGGAAGCATCACCTGTATCCGTTGAAACACTGCATCCCAGTAACATAGATACACATATAACACTAATGGTTAACACTGACACTAATTTTTTTCTCATCATTTCATTTTCTCCCTTCTGCTAATTGTTTTATCCTTTAACGGCCCCCGTAGTCAAACCTTCTACTATTTGATTGCTGAAAATAAGATAAACTATTATTGTCGGCGCCAAAGCAATAATAATTGCAGCAAACATTTGTACATAATTAACAGCATAAGGTCCTACAAAATATGTCAGGGTCACCGGTAAAGTCTTTTTATTTACATCAGATATAAATACAAGTGCCATTAAAAGTTCATTCCAACTTGAAACAAAAATCATCATTCCCGCTACTGAAAATCCAGTTTTGGTAAGAGGTGCAGCAATTTTAAAAAAACAGGAATAAATACTGCATCCATCTATACAGGCAGCTTCAAAAATTTCATTCTGTAAAGATTTAAAAAAACCTGTCATTAAAAAAATTACCATCGGCAATGCAAATACCGTATATGGAATAATTAACCCGATCAATGAATCTGTCAGCCCCAATTTTGAAAACTGAACAAATAAAGGAATAAGTACACAATGCACAGGTATCATCATCCCAAACAGAAAATAACTCAAAGTCCATTCTGAAAGTTTCCATTTCATTCTTGCAATGGCAAAAGCCGCCATAGATCCAATCGTCAAACTCAATATCAATGATACTGAACAGACAATAAATGAGTTAAGCATAGCTATCCCCAAATTTCCATTGACCCATGCATAGATATAATTTCCCAACTGCAGAACTTCCGGCATACTGAATGGATTTGTCATTAATTCCTGATTCGTCTTCAACGATACATTAATCATCCAAAGAAACGGCAGTATTAACGTTAAGATTATCAGAATGATATATATAATTATTTTCTTCGGTTTACATTTCATAATTTTCCACCCTTATGCCCTTCCGTATTATCAACGACACTATTAAACAAAGTACCAGCAAAACTACAGCTATAGCGCTGGAATAACCATATTTAAAATAAATGAATCCTTGTTCATATAAATGTGTTGCAAGAACCTGGGTCCTGTTACTAGGTCCGCCTTGAGTCATGTTATAGACCAGATCAAAAAATTTGAGGGAACCAATACAATTTAATGATAACGATGTTATAAACATTGGTTTTATCAAGGGTAATGTAATAAAACGAAATGTTTTCGCATCTGACGCACCATCTATTCGTGCCGCTTCATACAAATCCTTAGAAATGCCCATAATCTGAGCCATATATAACATCATATTCTGTCCCACATATTGCCAAAGTGCTACAAAAGCAATCACGATCATAGGAAGAACAATAAAACCGTCTGATTCCATCAGCCATAAAGGTCCCTGTATTCCCAACTTATCCAACAGATAATTGAGTCCAAATTTCGGATTAAAAATGAATGCCCACAACAACCCCAGTGCGGCTGATGATAAAACCGTAGGGAGATATATTACATTCCTAAAAAAGTTTCTTCCTCGTCTGATATTGGTCAGCATAACAGCCAGAAGCACTCCTATTATCTGTTGTGTGACGGCAGAAAATATCATGAAAAACAAGGAATTCTTTAAAGCCATCCTCATTGTTTTGTCCTCAAATAAAAGGGTTTTAAAATTATCCAGACCTATAAATACCGGCTCTTTTAATGCGTTATAATCACATAGAGAATAATACAGCATCTGCAGAATCGGAATAAGCAAAACAACTGTAAATAAAACAAATGCGGGAGCTACAAAAAACACTATTGCTTTCCTGTTACGCAACATCCTATCCATACTCTAACTTTCCTCTCTAACAACAGCTGCCGATCTGGCTGGCATTTTCAATCTGACTTTTCCTTTGACTATATTCCTCCAGTATCTTTTTTCATATCCGTTTATTTCCACGAAAACTTTTTGTATATGTTTCATATATGAATCTACCGGTATATCTACAATCTTTGTCTCATCTGACACGTTTGCCAACGCGCAGGCTATTTTACCTGCCGGATTCTTCCAAAACATACTGAGTACAGAAGGTACCGTTATGCTTTTCCTTTTAAAACCAAAATCTAATCCCTGAATATAAATGTCCATTCCGGGTACAGGCAGTTCTTCTGTGGGGAGCATCTCCCCATATATAAGATAGGACGTCGCATTTTTTAACGCTGCACAAACATTGCATGCCATCTCCATTATTTTAGGATCTGCCTCTTCTGGTTCATGATTTTTTATTTCCCCCAACATATTCAGGGGGGATCCTGCCGGAAGATTACCACAGATAAAATTCCATCCATGGAAATATACGCCGGTTTTATTATCAGGAAGCAATGATGTCCAATCCCCCGCATAACAAGGAATATATTTATGATATAAATATGAAAACAGTGGTATACTTTCCAGACCGCCCTGAGGTTTATCATAATTTCGGCAATGGTAAATATCCAGATACTGAATAAATGGTTCTGAAATCCACTCCTGTGACAATGCAAAATCTTTAGAAATTTTCTTTGCGTCTTTTCGAGTCTCATCATATATTTTTTTAAGACTTTCTATCTGCCAGATGCCTCTGCCCGGTGGATGTCCATGCCCGAAATTGTAACATTCGGAAGTGCCCCCTCCTAAAACCTGATCCGCCTGCTGCATAATAACACCATATTCTTTTAACATCCGGATTGACGCTCCGTAAATCTGACTTTTTGCCTGTTCTGTAGCAGGGCAGGCATATGCATGCACCCCATCCCATTCGTCAATATTAGAGTCTACAATAGGAACTCCGTTAATATCTAACGCCGCTGATTCACGATACTGCTGTTCAAATATTTCTCTTCCATCATAGTCTAATGCCAATTGAGGCTGATCTTTTGATTTTGTTCTATGTCGTCTTATAAGGATCTTTAAACCCGATAAGCCGAAAGTAAATGGAATCTCCCCGTTTCTCATAAGTCTGCCACACATATTCCGAAATCGTCTTTCTCCTCCAAAAGGAGGAAAATAATCAGGACCGGCCCATTCACCTATTTTTTCCCAGCCACACATCATTGCAACAATCGGAATGTCCAATATCTTTTTCCATTTTTCGATATAATCAGGTACATAATCCAGATAAGCCTCTCCTTTGTTCTGGTACCTCAGGCGAAAGCTCAAGAAGAATGCCCCTTTTTTTATCCAGTCCGGGATATCTTCACGCTCTAAAATAGTTCTATTACACCAGGGTGCGGTTTCCGCAAATTTCTTATAGATTTGGGCTGCCTGCTTCCAGTCGCCTTTAAAAAACCTGGTAACAATCGTATATTCTAATGAAAAATCCATTTTCGGAATTTCCGGTCTAAGATGCACCGGACTCAGATCTATAAATTTATTTTTATAATAAATTGGGCCCATTTTTTTAGGATATCCATCCGTATCTGCCGCATAAATTAAAATTCCTTCCTTTTCATCGTAATAAGCGGTCATCTGCACTGCCAAATTATTCGGTTTTTGTTTTCCTTCTCCCGGATACCAGTATCTTTCCGCAACTATTTCGGCGTTAGTGTCTTCCCATGGATGTAACTCCGGGTTGCCTAGAAGGATACCGTCCATCTTAGGCAGTAAGATTCTCTCGCTTTCCGCATTGAATCCTAAATACGGTTTAAACAGAAGCACCGGATATTCTATTTCACTGACAGCGAACCTTGTCTTATTCTCTATTAATATATTCCAGTGAATTTCTTCATCCATAAATCCTATTGTACATTTTACCGTTACTGGCATACCGTCCAAATTTCTATAATCAATCTCCAAACACTGACTTTGCTGTATAAAGTCAATCTGCTCTGCCATATCACCGGTCAGGGCCAGTGTTCCCGGCATAACACGGTTTTTTATTATTTCTGTCATAGTCAGACGGAATAAACTGCATCCATCTTTCACAATATAATTTCTGCCCGAGCTTTTACTAACTAAAGCCAAAAGGTTTCCTCTATCATCAAACTGAAGCAGACAATGTATGTTTTCTAATATCATCTGTCATCCTCCTTATCCGCATCGCTAACCTTTACATTCAGCTCTTTAAAATATCCCCTTCCTCTTTCCGCAAACATTGCCAGATAAGTTCCCGTAAATGTCATCGTTCTTGTGCCTTCCGTAGCAAGTCCGGCTACCAGACCTTTTCCCAATTCAAACATC
>OMFM01000575.1_pt1 | contig 14459 bp, 11 predicted proteins | sample 1645661 | NCBI WGS metagenome assembly OMFM01 (sample SAMEA103958128, study PRJEB25191) | human gut metagenome | reverse complement strand
AAAATGGCAGACCAGAAAGCCTACTTTGTTGTAAATATACGCCTATTTCCCGTAAAGCGCAAGGATTAGGAATATTTTTCTTTCAGGATTTCCTGTATTCCGCCAAAAGCTGTACCGCATTTAACCCGAGAATGAAAAAGGAAACCACCCTTGTTTCTTCGGCAGCCGCCCCAAAAACGCCCCCTCCAAGGGATTTCCTAAAAACATCCTTCATCCTTCAGGTATCGCCATAACACATTTATAAACAACCATTTACCCGCTGAACTTTTATCCGGGCATCTTTCAGCCTATGTTTCAGCCATACCTTGTAGGAAAGCGAAAATCGTTTGGCACATGAAACACTTTTTTTCTCAGCCAAATGAGAAATCAATCTCAGCCGAACGATTTTTCATTCGGCTGAGATTGATTCCCGCCCTTCGGGATGAAGGAGGACTGAAAGACAACTGAAACATCTTTCAGTTCATAACTCGCTCGATACAAGGGCATTATGTTGAAACCTGAAAGATGAAGGATGTTTTTGGAAAATCCCTTGGGAGGAAAACGCGCATCGGGCAAACCATAGACCAAAATAAAGCGCGTCCACCCTGACCGGGGACGCGCTTTATATTTCATGTAAAAGTGCTTAAGAAAAGCCTAAGCGTTCGCCTTTTAGTCGTTCAACTTCGCCTTGATGAACTCACGGTTCAGACGGGCGATATTGGCGATACTTTCGCACTTCGGACACACGGCCTCACAAGCGCGGGTATTCGTACAGTTACCGAAGCCGAGTTCGTCCATCTTGGCAATCATGGCCTTGGCACGGCGTGCAGCCTCAGGACGGCCCTGCGGCAACAAAGCCAACTGGCTCACCTTGGAAGAGACGAACAACATGGCAGAACCGTTCTTGCAGGCTGCCACACAGGCACCGCAACCGATACAACTGGCGCAATCCATGGCTTCATCGGCATTCTGCTTCGGAATCAAAATGGCATTGGCATCCTGGGGCTGTCCCGTACGCACGGTCACATAACCGCCGGCTTGCATGATTTTATCGAAAGCGGTACGGTCTACCATGCAGTCTTTGATGACGGGGAAACCGGCGGAACGCCACGGCTCCACGGTAATCGTATCGCCGTCCTTGAACTTGCGCATGTAGATCTGGCAGGTCGTGACCGCCTGGCTGGGGCCGTGGGCATGGCCGTCGATGTGCAGCGAGCACATGCCGCAGATACCCTCGCGGCAGTCGTGGTCGAAGACGAAAGGCTCCTGACCTGACTCGATGAGCTCCTCGTTCAAGATGTCGAGCATCTCGAGGAATGAAGTATCATCTGGGATGTTCTTCATCTCGTGTGTATCGAAGTGACCCTGTGCTGTAGGACCGTCCTGCTTCCAATACTTAACTGTGAAACTTATATTTCTTGCCATTGTCTTGTTCGCTTTTTAGTTCTTGTAATTTCTTGTCTGTACCTTAATTGCCTCATACTCGAGAGGTTCCTTGTTGAGTACTGGAGCAGTTGTGTCGTTGCCCTGATACTCCCAGCAACCTACGTAGAAGAAGTTTGCATCATCACGCTTAGCCTCGCCTTCCTCTGTCTGGTACTCCTCACGGAAGTGACCACCACAGCTCTCGTTGCGGTGCAATGCATCGTAAGCGATCAACTCGCCCATCAAGATGAAGTCACGCAAGTGGATAGCCTTATCCAACTCTACGTTCAGACCTTCCTTCTTGCCAGGGATGAAGAGGTTCTTGTTGAATTCCTCGCGCAGAGCCTTCATCTTCTTCAAGCCTTCCTCAAGACCTTCCTTGGTACGACCCATACCTACGTGCTCCCAAAGGATGTGACCCAACTCCTTGTGGATAGAATCTACAGAGCGCTTGCCCTGGATACCCATCAGGCGGTCGATTTCCTTCTGAACACCTGCCTCTGCCTCAGCGAACTCTGGGAGATCGGTAGAGAGCTTAGGCCACAAAGCCTGGTCGGCCAAGTAGTTCTGGATAGTGTATGGCAATACGAAGTAACCGTCAGCCAAACCCTGCATCAAAGCAGATGCACCAAGACGGTTAGCACCGTGGTCAGAGAAGTTACACTCACCAATAGCGAAGAGACCTGGGATAGTGGTCATCAACTCGTAGTCAACCCAGATACCACCCATTGTATAGTGGATAGCAGGGAAGATCATCATTGGGTTGTAGTACTTCACGCCGTTGATCTCGTTAGCCAACTCACCTGGGTTAACGTCGGTAATCTCCTCATACATATCGAAGAGGTTGCCATAACGCTGCAGGATAACGTCGATACCGAGACGGTTGATAGACTCAGAGAAGTCGAGGAATACGGCAAGACCTGTGTTGTTGACACCGAAGCCCTTGTCGCAACGCTCCTTAGCAGCACGAGAAGCCACGTCACGAGGAACCAAGTTACCGAATGCAGGGTAACGGCGCTCCAAGTAGTAGTCGCGGTCTTCCTCAGGAATATCAGAACCCTTCTTTGTACCAGCCTGCAATGCCTTAGCATCCTCAAGCTTCTTAGGAACCCAGATACGACCATCGTTACGGAGTGACTCTGACATCAAAGTCAACTTACTCTGGTTTGTACCGTGAACAGGGATACAGGTTGGGTGAATCTGAACGTAAGATGGGTTAGCGAAGTCAGCACCCTTGCGGTAGCACTGGATAGCTGCTGTACAGTTACAACCCATAGCGTTGGTAGAGAGGAAGTAAGCGTTGCCATAACCACCGGTAGCGATAACTACGGCGTTGGCAGAGAAACGCTCCAACTCACCCGTAATCAGATTCTTGGCGATGATACCACGAGCGTGACCGTCAACAATCACTACATCCTCCATCTCGTAACGGGTGAAGAGCTTTACCTTGCCTGCCTCAACCATGCGGCTCAAAGAAGAGTAAGCGCCGAGGAGGAGCTGCTGACCTGTCTGACCCTTAGCATAGAAAGTACGAGATACCTGAGCACCACCGAAAGAACGGTTAGCCAACATACCACCGTACTCACGAGCGAAAGGAACGCCCTGAGCTACGCACTGGTCGATGATGTCGTTGCTCACCTCAGCCAAACGGTAAACGTTAGCCTCGCGGGCACGGTAGTCACCACCCTTTACTGTATCGTAGAACAGACGGTAAACAGAGTCGCCGTCATTCTGATAATTCTTAGCTGCATTGATACCACCCTGTGCTGCAATAGAGTGAGCACGACGAGGAGAGTCCTGGATGCAGAAGTTAAGGATATTGAAGCCCATCTCGCCGAGAGAAGCAGCAGCAGAAGCACCTGCCAAACCTGTACCAACAACGATGATGTCGAGCTTTAACTTATTCTTTGGGTTAACCAAACGCTGATGAGCCTTATAGTTGGTCCATTTCTCAGCTACTGGTCCTTCTGGTATTCTTGAATTTAATGTCTTAGCCATAATCTTTTTATATACTTAAATGATTACATGAATTAAGCTGCACAGCACAAAGATGGAGCGCAACCGAAAGCGAATGCCAATACAACTACGATGAAGAGGAGAAGCAAGATGGTAGAGTAAATCATACCGATCATCTTCCAACGGCAGAACCATGTCTTACCGCTCCAACCGAGTGTCTGAATGGCACTCCAGAAACCATGAGTGAGGTGGAACCACAAAGCTACCAACCAGATGATGTAAAGAACTACGAATACTGGATTAGCGAAGGTGTCCTGAATGAAAGCGAAACCTTCTGCTGGTTCGTGACCACCGAAGCTTGTACCCAAGAGTTCTGCAAACATCATGTTGTACCAGAAGTTGAAAAGGTGAAGCAAAAGACCGAGAACGATGATGATACCGAGTACCAACATGTTCTGACTTGCCCACTCTACCTTCTCTGGCTTTGCTGTTACCTCGTAACGCTGGTTACCGCGAGCACGACGGTTCTGTGCTGTCAGGATGAAAGCGTAAACGATGTGACAAACTGCCAAAGCTGCCAAACCTAAGGTTGCAACTACGGCGTACCAATTTGCACCCAAAGCTCCACAAATCATGTCATAAGCTTCTCCAGAGAAAAGCGCAACCACATTCATGCAACCGTGGAATGTCAAGAATAGAATAAGTGCAATACCAGTTACTGACATCACTACCTTTCTACCAATAGATGAATTGATTAACCACATAAATGATTGATTTTTAAATATTTAACTGTTTGAAACTAATTTATATTCTTCTTTAAATATCACCGTACAAGATGTTTGCTTGCACCGCCCAAAATACCTATTTTTAGGTACATGGGCGCGAGTTTGCTGCAAAATTACTATAAATTCATGATTTATCAAAGTGTTTTTGCTAAAAATTCAATTAAAATTCTTACTTTTGCCGAAAATTAGAAATAGTATAGATTATGAATTTCAAGTACGACGTCCTCGTTATAGGCGGAGGCCATGCCGGAAGTGAAGCCGCTGCAGCTGCTGCGAACATGGGAGCCAAGACATGCCTCATCACAATGGACATGAACAAGATTGGACAGATGAGCTGCAACCCTGCCGTGGGCGGAATAGCCAAAGGACAAATTGTAAGAGAGATTGATGCATTAGGCGGACAGATGGGTATAGTCACCGATAAGACCGCCATCCAGTTCCGTATGTTGAATATAGGTAAAGGACCTGCCGTATGGAGCCCTCGAGCACAATGCGACAGAGGAAAGTTCATATGGGAATGGAGAACCATTCTCGACCATACCGACAATCTGGACATCTGGCAAGACCAGGCTGAAGAACTGTTAGTGGAAAACGGAGAAGCTGTTGGAGTACGCACCATTTGGGGCGCTGAGTTCTTCGCTAAAAGCATTATCATTACTGCTGGAACTTTCCTCAACGGACTGATGCATGTAGGAAGAAAAATGGTAGAAGGAGGCAGATGCGCCGAACCTGCAGTACATCACTTCACAGAAAGCATCACACGATGGGGAATCACAACCGCAAGAATGAAAACAGGAACTCCTGTTCGCATCGACAAGCGAAGCGTGCATTTCGAAGATATGGAAATTCAGCCTGGCGACAGCGACTTTCATCAATTCTCGTATATGGGCGAACACAGAGTGCTGAAACAGTTGCCTTGCTGGACTTGCTATACTAATAATAAAGTACACGAGACACTAAAAAGCGGACTTGCCGACTCTCCTCTTTACAACGGACAGATTCAAAGCACAGGTCCTCGCTATTGTCCAAGTATAGAAACCAAACTCGTCACGTTTCCCGACAAAGATCAGCATCCTCTCTTCCTGGAACCAGAAGGAGAAGATACCAACGAGATGTACCTGAACGGATTTTCTTCCAGTATGCCTATGGACATACAGCTCAAAGCTCTTCACGAGATACCTGCGCTGAGAGATGCGAAAATCTATCGCCCCGGTTACGCCATAGAGTACGACTACTTCGACCCCACCCAACTAAAGCACTCATTGGAGTCCAAAATCATCAAGGGCTTGTTCTTCGCCGGACAGGTGAACGGAACAACAGGATACGAAGAAGCTGGCGGACAAGGAACCGTTGCAGGAATCAACGCCGCACTTTATTGCACTGGCAGCAAGACTTTCGAAATGCAAAGAGACGAATCTTACATCGGTGTGCTCATCGACGACTTGACGACAAAGGGAGTGGACGAACCTTACCGTATGTTTACCTCTCGTGCCGAATATCGCATTCTTCTCAGACAGGACGATGCTGATGCCCGACTCACAGAAAAAGCATACGAATTGGGAATTGCCAAAAGAGACAGATTTGAATGGTGGATGCAAAAGAAAGAGCAAATCGATAGAATCATCGAATTCTGCGCCAACTACCCGATCAAGAAAGAAATGGTCAATTCCAAACTGGAAGCTTTAGGCACTACTCCACTCAGAGCTGGCTGCAAACTGATAGACCTGGTGGCACGACCTCATCTGAATTTGCAAAACTTAGCGGAAATTATCCCTGATTTGAAGGAAGTGATAAATGCTCCCGCCAATCGCAAAGAAGAAATCACAGAGGCTGCAGAAATCAGAATGAAGTACAAAGGATACATCGACCGGGAAAGAGTCATCGCCGACAAGATGCACAGACTCGAGAATATCAAAATTAAGGGAAGATTCAACTACGAAGAACTTCACGAGATATCTACCGAAGGACGCCAGAAACTCTCGAAGATAAACCCCGAAACTCTGGCACAAGCAAGCCGAATCCCGGGCGTTTCTCCAAGCGACATCAACGTCATGCTTGTACTGCTCGGCAGATAGAAGCCACACCCAGCTCCTACCCTTGCAAAACAATGAAACAAACAAATGTTTCACGTGAAACCACTATAAAGCTAAAATATTGATAATAACACCTTTAACGCCGGTTACATCAAGAAAAATAGAGTTAAAGCGTCACTTTAAGCATAAGCTAAAGTACATGCTGTACAGGGGTAAAAACAAAGAGCAAGAACAACAAGAAAGAAGTAACAAATTAAACATATAAAAGAAATGAACAACAAGTTATTATTAGACAATCTGAGAAGCATTCCCGATTGGCCAATCAAGGGAGTAAACTTCCGCGATGTCACCACTCTTTTCAAGAGTCCGGAAGCCCTTAAAGAGATCAACGACGAAATGTATGAACTCTACAAAGACAAAGGCATCACAAAGATCGTAGGCATCGAATCTCGCGGTTTTGTCATGTCTTCTGCCTTAGCCATACGTCTGGGAGCTGGAGTCGTACTTTGCAGAAAACCCGGAAAACTCCCCTGCGAAACCGTACAGGAGAGTTATGCTAAAGAATATGGAATCGACACTATCGAAATCCACAAAGACGCCATCAATGAAAACGACGTTATTCTGCTCCACGATGACTTGCTCGCAACTGGCGGAACCATGAAAGCCGCCTGCGACCTGGTTAAGAAATTCCATCCCAAGAAGGTTTATGCCAACTTCATCATCGAATTGGTAAACGAGAATTTCATAGGTAGAAAGGTCTTCGATAACGACGTAGAAGTATCTACCCTCTTACAATTATAAAACACAAGCCGCTATTGTTTCACGTGAAACTATAGCGGTTTTTTACTCTTAAATATAAAGGAAATGTCAAAGCAAGACAACGAACAAAGATTAGCCAAGCTCAAAAATATAGTATTAAGTATGCCTGAAAAGCCAGGAAGTTACCAATACTACGACGAGAACCATACAATTATATATGTAGGAAAAGCTAAAAATCTGAAGCGAAGAGTATCTTCCTATTTCCATAAGGAAGTAGACAGATACAAAACCAAAGTGCTTGTTTCCAAAATTCACGACATTTCCTACACAGTGGTCAATACAGAAGAAGACGCACTACTGCTGGAAAACAGCCTGATCAAGAAATACAACCCCAAATACAACGTTTTGCTGAAAGACGGCAAGACTTACCCTTCTATTTGCGTAACCAACGAGCCTTTCCCGAGAATTTTCAAAACAAGAAACATCAACAAGCGCGTAGGAACATTCTACGGACCTTATCCTCACATAGGAAGCATGTATGCAGTACTTGAAATCATCAAAAAGCTCTACAAACCCCGCACTTGTCGCTTTCCTTTGACAAGAGAAGGCATTAGAGACGGAAAATACAAGCCCTGTCTCGACTATCACATACACAACTGCGGAGCGCCTTGCATCAACAAACAAAGCTACGAAGAATATCAGGAAAACATGCGCCAGGCTCGTGAGATTCTGAAGGGAAACACACGGGAAGTAAGCAAATATCTCTACGATATGATGATGAAAAATGCCGAGATTCTTAAGTTCGAGGTGGCCGAAGAATACAAGAAAAAGTATATTTTGCTCGACGAATTTGAGGCAAAAAGCGAGGTTGTAAGCCACACCATTACCGATGTAGATGTATTTACTATCGTGAACGACGACAGCAACAAGAACGCATTTATCAACTATATCCACGTCAAAAATGGTACCATCAACCAGAGCTTTACCTACGAATATAAACGCAAGTTGGAGGAAAGCGACGAAGAGCTTTTGATAACAGCCATACCTGAGATAAGAGAACGTTTCCACTCTGCTTCCAAAGAGATTATTGTGCCTTTCGAGATGGAATGGAAATTAAAAGACGCCACTTTCTTCGTACCACAAAGAGGCGACAAGAAACATCTTTTGGAATTGTCGGAAATGAACTGCAAACAGTACAAATTCGACCGTCTTAAGCAGGCAGAAAAGCTCAATCCTGAGCAAAAACAAACTCGACTGATGAAGGAATTGCAAGCAAAATTGAAGCTTCCAAAGCTGCCTTATCAGATAGAATGCTTCGACAACTCCAACATCTCCGGCACAGATGCCGTGGCAGGCTGTATCGTATATAAAGGTATGAAGCCAAGCCGTAAAGACTATAGAAAATACAACATAAAAACCGTTGTAGGTCCCGACGATTATGCATCGATGCAGGAGGTGGTAAGGCGCAGATACAGCCGTATGATAGAAGAAAGCACACCGCTACCCGACCTTATTATTACCGATGGTGGTAAAGGCCAGATGGAGGTTGTAAGAGCCGTAATAGAAGACGAGCTCAGGCTTCATATAAGCATAGCTGGACTCGCAAAAGACGACCGACACCGCACCAACGAGCTACTCTTTGGCTTTCCTCCTCAAACGGTTGCCATACCGACTGAAAGTGAGCTATTCAAAGTCCTCACACAGATTCAGGACGAAGTACACCGATACGCCATCACATTCCACCGAGACAAGCGGTCCAAGCATGCTTTACACTCCGAACTCGACGATATTAAAGGCATCGGCCCTAAGGCAAAAGAGGCGCTTCTGAGCCATTTTAAAAGCGTCAAAAAGATAAAAGAAGCAAGCCTGGAAGCCCTAACAGAGATTGTGGGCCAGCATAAGGCAAGCATATTGAGGGATTATTTTGAAAATAATCAGCCTAAATGATGGCAATTCGGCAAAAATAATGTATATTTGCAGAAGATATAATTAAGAAATATGAGAATTGTAATACAACGCGTCGCACACGCATCTGTCGCCATCGAGGGAGAATTAAAATCTGCTATCCAGCAGGGATATCTCATCCTTCTCGGCATAGAGGAAAGCGACACTTCTGAAGACATAGACTGGTTAGTAAGAAAAGTAATTGGACTCCGTGTTTTCGACGACGAGAACCATGTGATGAATCGCTCTATTATGGATATAAAGGGCGAGATATTGGTCATCAGCCAGTTTACCCTATTCGCCAGCTACAAAAAAGGAAATCGCCCCAGCTGGCTAAGAGCTGCCAAACACGAGATAAGCGTTCCGCTCTACGAAGAGTTCTGCAAAAAGCTTTCTGAGTCACTTGGAAAGCCTGTAGGGACAGGGGAATTTGGCGCAGATATGAAGGTAGATCTGCTGAACGACGGCCCAGTTACCATCATGATGGACACCCATAATAAGGAGTAGATACAGAATATTCTATAGAACTGAAAAAATGAAAAGAATAGTAAAGTATAAAGATTGGCTATCAACCATAGGATTGATTCTGTTTATCGTCTTTTCACGTAAGCTATTAGATAACGAATGGGCTGTATACGCAGGCCAAACACTCATCATCATGGGTATGAACCTGGAGTTCTTAAATGACAAAAGAGAGGACGGAAAGATCGGTATCTACAATACCATTGCCGCGTTATTCTTCACTGGATTATGGCTAAGTTTAACCTATTTGATTATTAAAGATCATCTGTTATGACTATAAAAGAAGCACAAGATACTGTAGACAAGTGGATTAAGCAATATGGAGTACGCTATTTCAGCGAGCTAACCAATATGGCTTGCCTGACTGAAGAGGTAGGTGAACTGGCTCGAGTCATAGCAAGAACCTATGGCGACCAAAGCTTCAAAAAGGGAGAAAAACCCAATCTTGGAGAAGAAATGGCCGATGTTCTTTGGGTACTTATATGTCTGGCAAATCAAACGGGTGTAGACCTTACAGAAGAGCTTCAAAAGAGCTTCAACAAGAAAACCCAAAGAGATGCAGAAAGACATAAAAACAACCCTAAATTAAGCACAGAACAAGGAAAAGACAAACAATAAAAACAACAATAAAAAACATTAAGTATGAGCAGTATCAAGGAACAAGTTATTGCCCAGAAAAAAGGGCAGTACAGCGAGATGGACGACAAGTATTTGTCAGTTTTGAAACAGTATAACTGCGACCTCAACGACGAGGAAGTAGCAGCAGAAGTCAAGAAGATACTCGACGAGAAAGTGGCTGAGAACGAGACCATGGAGGTAAAGAAATTCCTCTTTGGAAGCATCGAGTTGACCTCTCTTCATACCGAAGATACAGAGGAAAGCATCCTGAAAATGATCGAAAAGGTAAACCAGTTTGCCAAGGATTATCCACAACTTCCTCATGTAGCTACCGTATGCACCTACCCTAACTTTGCTGGACTGATCAGTCAAAGCTTGGAGGTTGATGGCGTGGAAATCGCCGTCGTAAGCGGCAATTTCCCTTCTTCACAGACATTTATAGAGGTAAAGATAGCCGAGACCGCCATGGCCATCAAAGACGGCGCTACAGAGGTGGATATCGTGATGCCTGTAGGCAAGTTCTTCAGCGAGGATTACGAGGGTCTTTGCGACGACATCCAGGAACTGAAGGAAACCTGTGGAGAGCACAAGATGAAATGTATCCTTGAGACAGGTTGCCTGAAAAACTGCAGCAACATCATGAAAGCCTCTATCTTAGCCATGTACTCTGGCTCCGACTACATCAAGACCTCTACAGGTAAGGAGAAGATTTCTGCCACTCCTGAGGCTGCATACGTAATGTGTCAGGCCATCAAAGCATACTACGAAAAGACTGGCATTCAAATAGGTTTCAAGCCTGCAGGTGGCATTAATACCGTCCACGATGCAGTAGTTTACTACACCATCGTAAAGGAAGTCTTAGGCGAAAAATGGCTGACCAATCAGTGGTTGCGACTCGGCACATCACGCCTTACCAACCTCCTCTTGAGCGAAATTTTAGGCAAGGAAATCAAGTATTTCTAAGGCATAGGTGCCATTAGCATTACTTCATACGCATAAGAGCTTGGTTCCAATCATTAGGAATCAAGCTCTTATTTTTTTATCGTAAACTGTATTAAATTGTATTTTCTATAAGGACAAAATGTCATGAAATCCTTATTCATTCTATGTTCTAAACTTTAGAATATAAGTTCTAAACTTTAGAATATAAGTTCTAAACTTTAGGATACAAGTTCTAAACTTTAGAACATAAGTTCCAAACTATAGAACATAGAATCATCCTAAGCAAAAAAACTATATCTTCCTTTCTATAACATAATCTAAATAGGCTTTGAGAGCCTGATAGACATCCTTATCCTCTACATAAGTATCAAGAAAATCCATGGACTCCGCATGGAATTCCCACATTCTCTTGTCTGCATATTCTATGCCTCCATTCTGTTTGGTAAAAGCCACCAACTGAGCTATTTCTTCCTGCGAAACATCATGTGCCTTTACCTTGCGGGCCAACTTCATCATCTGTTCGTTACCAGTTGAATTTAAAGCATAAATGACAGGCAGGGTCAATTTGCCCTCCACCATATCATTGCCCGTAGGTTTGCCTATCTCCTTAGAGTCATAATAATCGAAAATATCATCACGAATCTGGAAGATAATACCAAGATTCTGCCCGAATTTCTTTGCGGCCTCTACAGCCTCCATAGAGGCTTTTGCCGACAAGGCACCTATCCCGGCACAAGCTTCAAACAAGGCAGCAGTCTTCTGCTTAATCACCTGATAATAAACATCTTCTGATATTTCCTGATTGTTGATACTATTCAACTGCAGTATCTCTCCATTAGAAAGCACTCGACCCAATTCAGCCAGATAACGCACGATTTCCTCAGAGTGCGAATACGACACATGGAGCAAAGCAGTAGAAAGGATATAGTCGCCCACAAGTACAGCCACCTTGTTATTATAAGTAGCATTCACACTCGCCTGACCTCTTCTCTCTCCACTCTCGTCCACCACATCATCATGAACAAGGGAAGCCGTATGAAGCAATTCCAATCCCACAGCAGAATGCTGAGTAACTGGAGTTACCTTACCAAAATTCTTGGCCATCAGCAAGATGAGCATAGGGCGCATACGCTTACCCGCACGCTGTCGAATATGATCGAGCGCCTGCGAGAGAAGACCATCGCCATGCATCAAAGACTTGTTGAACAAGTCTACAAAATCAGCCAATTCAGACTCTATAGGTTGCTTGATAAGTGATAAATAATCCATTATTTCCGAAATTTGTTACAAAATTAATCAATTCTTCGCGAAATGTGGCAATTTTTTAGTAATTTTACGCGATAAAAATAATTATTTATGGATAAACTGTTTCTTTTAGACGCTTACGCACTGATTTACAGGTCGTATTATGCATTCATGAAGAACCCACGAATCAATTCAAAAGGGCTCAACACTTCATGCATCATGGGATTCTGCAACACACTCAACGAGATACTTACCAAAGAAAAGCCTACACACATAGGAGTGGCTTTCGACCACGGAAAGACATTCCGCCACGAGGCTTTCCCTGCTTATAAGGCTCAACGTGAGGAAACGCCAGAAGACATCAAACTGTCAGTACCTATCATCAAAAATATCCTCGATGCCTACCACATCCCTATTCTGCAAGTTGACGGTTTCGAGGCAGACGACGTCATTGGCACCTTAGCCACAAAGGCAGGCGTAAAGGGTGTTGAGACCTATATGCTCACACCCGACAAGGATTATGGACAGTTGGTAAAAGACAATGTCTATATGTATCGCCCACAACATGGTGGAGGATACGAGAAACTCGGAACCAAAGAGATTGAAGAAAAATATAGCATCACTTCCCCACTCCAGGTTATCGACCTCTTGGCGTTAATGGGCGACTCTGCCGACAACTTCCCGGGTTGTCCAGGCGTGGGCGAAAAGACTGCCATCAAACTCGTCAACGAGTTTGGCAACGTTGAGAATCTGATAGAGAATTCTTCTAAGATAAAAGGAAAGCTGCGCGAAAAAGTAGAAGGTGCCATAGAAGACATCAAGATGTCGAAGTTCTTGGCAACCATCCGAACCGACGTGCCCGTTGCTCTCGATATGGACAATTTGAAGTTGGTAGAAGCCAACAAGGAAAAACTCGACGAAATCTTCACCGAATTAGAGTTTAAGTCCTTTGCCAACAGAGTTCTTAAAAAACCTCAACAAAAGCCAACAAACGCTTCATTAGAGCTTGATTTATTTGCCGAAAATCCGACCAATGGTCAGGATGAGCAGAAAAACGCGAATTTTGAGAGCATTAAAACTGTAGAACATAAATATAATCTCATTGATAATGAGGCAGATGCAAAGCGTCTTTATGATTATTTATTTACAAAACAAATTCTCAGTTTAGATACAGAAACTACTTCAACCCATGCTGTTGATGCCGAATTGGTAGGTTTGAGCTTTGCTGTGGAGGAAAAAGAAGCTTTTTATGTGGCTATTCCTTCCGATCGTGAAGAAGCCTTAAAATTCGTAAACATCTTTAAACCACTCTATGAGAATCCAAAAATCATGAAAGTGGGACAAAACATCAAGTACGATTATGAGGTACTGATGAACTATGGTGTAGAGATACAAGGAAAGATGTTCGACACGATGATAGCCCATTATCTCATCCAGCCAGAACTCTACCACAATATGGATTATCTGGCAGAAGTATATCTGCATTATCAGACTGTACATATCGAAGACCTGATAGGGCCGAAAGGCAAAAATCAGAAATCGATGCGCGATCTGGCACCATCCGAAGTCTATGAGTACGCCGCCGAAGATGCCGACATCACTTTGCGACTCAAGAATGTACTGGAGCCCAAACTCAAGGAACTGAATCTGGAAGAACTTTTCTGGAATGTAGAGATGCCGCTCGTACCAGTGCTGGCACACATGGAGATGAATGGTGTCTGTATAGATACCAACACACTTAAAGAAACATCAGTCAACCTCACCAACAGGCTGACCGAAATAGAGCGCCACATCTATGAGTTGGCAGGCGAGTCATTCAACATAGCCTCTCCTCGACAAGTAGGAGAAATACTCTTTGGAAAGATGAAAATCGTAGACAAGCCAAAGAAGACCAAGACAGGACAATATGTGACAAGCGAGGAAGTGCTGCAACAGCTGAGAAGCAAGAGTCCTATCATCGATGAGATACTGAACTACAGAGGGTTAAAGAAACTCCTCAGCACCTATGTCGACTCTTTGCCAAAACTCATCAACCCTCGCACAGGACGCATTCATGCTTCGTTCAACCAAGCCATCACATCCACAGGACGCCTCTCATCCAGCGACCCTAACCTGCAGAATATCCCTGTACGCGATGACGACGGAAAGGAGATACGCCGATGCTTCATTCCTGAGCCAGGATGTCTGTTCTTTTCAGCCGACTACTCTCAAATAGAGCTACGCATCATGGCCCATCTCAGCGAGGATCCCA
>OMFM01000568.1_pt1 | contig 14642 bp, 16 predicted proteins | sample 1645661 | NCBI WGS metagenome assembly OMFM01 (sample SAMEA103958128, study PRJEB25191) | human gut metagenome | reverse complement strand
TGAACTTCAGTGGCTTATCTCATTTTTAGCAAATCCGCCGGGACGAAATCGGGACGGGAATTATTAACCATTTGTTTCTGCTGTTAGCAAAAACAAATAAAAAAAAATGTCCAAAATCCAAGAAATCAAGAGTTACACACCACCTGTATTACATACGGGTAAAGACTGGTACATTGACTTTTACGCATTCAATCCTGTTGACGGAGTGATGAAACGGAAAAAGATCAAACTGAACTTCATCAAATCCGTTAAGGAAAGAAGGGCATACGCCAAAGGATGCATCAACAGGCTATCAGAAAAGCTCGCAACAGGATGGAATCCTTGGATTGAGCAAGAATGCGGCAACGCCTTTCTACTGTTCAAAGATGTAATAGACAAATACCGCACTTTTCTCGCCAAAATGCAAAGAGATGGGAGATACCGACAAGAAACGATCAAATCTTATAGCTCCTACCTTCGTAATATGGAAATTTTCAATGAAGAGAAAAAGGTCCCTATCACCTACATTTACCAATTTGATAAGGATTTTTGTGTCATGCTGCTTGACGAAGTGTATATAACTAGGGATAACACTGCATTTACGCGCGATAACTATCTCGGTTTTTTGAAGTCTTTTTCCACCTTCTGTCTGAACCATAACTATTTAACACAGAATCCGACAGCTGGGATCAGTAGTCTGGGAAGAAAAGGGAAAAAAAAGCTACGCAACATCCTACCGCCGGAAACACTTGCAAAAGTGAGCGACTACTTAAAGAGCCATAACCCCTATATGTTGCTGGCAAGCTATATTCTATACTATTGTTTTATCCGACCGGCGGAAATGGTAGGATTGAGATTAAACGATATAAGTTTGAAAAAGCAAACGATATTCGTATCAGACAATATATCAAAAAATCGCAAAGATGGCACTATTACATTACCATCAAAAGTCATACATCTCATGTTGGACCTGCACATTTTCAACAATCCCGGTGAATATTATTTATTTTCTGACGGTTTTCGTCCCGGTAAGACAAAAAGATCTGAAAAAATGTTCCGGGACTGGTGGGCACATCATCTCAGAAAAGATTTAAAGCTTTCCGCCCAATATAAGTTTTATTCCTTAAAAGATACAGGTATAACGAATATGTTACGACATTATGATGTGTTAAGCGTACGTGACCAAGCTCGCCACAGCAGTATATTGATGACAGATATTTACACGCCTCATGATATACAGGAAGCCAATGATCTTATTAAAAATTATCAAGGAGATTTTTAGTAAGCAGATATCAAGCGGTTACCCGTCACGGGCCCGCTTGACATTATAAAAAAGTAAAATATGAGATTTTATTTATTATCCTCAATCTTCGCTCTGATTTGTTGAAGTAGTCTAAAAGCTCCGGCCATCTTATAGTTGCCCAAACATTGCTTAGCTTGCATGATACAGGATTCAACAGTAAGCTTCAAATCCGGTGTGAAAGCGGATTTGCCTATCTGCATTTCTTTAGGAAGTTCATCAGCATGGTTGTTGAACCATACGATCATTTCATTCAATTCCTCTTCGGAATAAGATTCTTTTTTTTCAGCCATAATACATAAGTTAATGTTAGTTCCGGCAAAGATAACAAAAAATAGCCCCGACTCATCACGAGCTGGGGCAGTTCAATTTATAAATTTAAAGTCTTATGATGAAGATTGTCTGTTGCGCCAATGCTTTACTATCAGCATAACGACAATCAAAACGGTTACACAAACACAGGCAAAACCAATTTGTTTAAGCAAAGTGGATTCTTTTTTCTCTTTTACCCCTTCAGTCTTGGTTTTCTCATGGATATCGGAAGTGTTTTCCTTGTCAGCTTTCACTTCCGTACTGTCTTTGGTTGCAGTTTCCTTCTTTCTATTCTTGCTGAAATCACCCTCCACATGACCGTCAGCCAATAACGGAGGTTTTCCAGTCAGACTGTCGGACGGTTTTCGGGTATCATAGATACGGAAATCAATTACATAGTTACCATTAGTGGTAATGAGTTCGCTCAAAGACGTACTTGATCCGTGTACGATGTTGACAGATTCACGTGTACTATCTTTCTGTATAATCTTAGTGTCTGACTTGACAGCCTTATGCGAGCTGCCACAGGCAAACAGCAGGAACAGACACATGAAGGGAGCCAGCAATATATGCCGGCTTACCCAGTTCATAACCTTAGCCAACATAAGAGATATTATTTATGCGGTTCATCCACCCCCGTTTGAACTTGTTGTTTGCTGGGCGTTTCCGGCATATATCCTCGATAAAATCAAACCGTGCAATCTTGATCTGGTCAAACAGTTCACGCGGATTACGGGAATTAACTGCGGCAAGTGTCTTAGGTCCGACAATGCCATCAGGAATCACGCCAATCAGCCCCTGCGGTATCTTGATACCATACACACCGGATGCCCAGACCCAATCAACCAATATATCAGCAACTGATTGCGATTTTATCTCATCAGCCTTCCATCTGTCCCAGTACATGGTTTTCAAGATTTCCGTCCATTCCTCTTTTGTGAGATTTTTCAATCTTTCAACTGTAGGCTTGGAATATCCTTTCTTTCGGCAATATGCCTCATAGGTTCCGATAGTCACCCCCATATTGGTAGCCCCTCCCAAATCGTCAGGGTCATTTACAAAACCGCCTTCCCATTTCAGAATAAACGGTGCAAGTTTTCTTACGTCAGCCATACTACTCGTTAATTATAATTATTCGATTTTATTTTCTTTGAATTCCGGCAGGATATATTGTATGTTAACCGCTGCTTCATGCAAGACCTTATGAAGTTCATCTTCATTCAAATCCGTTTCATCTGTAAACTCACAAAATATATTTCCAACCCAATCTTGAGATGAATTAAGCCGTTTAATAGCGACGCTGTTGCATCCATTTGTTGATAATAGAGATTTGGCAACCTTATCCTTAACCTGGTTATCAATATCTGAATAGAACATGAAAAGATTCTTTGCGAGATTTTCTGCAAAAACGGCCACTTCACTCATGGGAAGTGATTGGATGTTTTCACGCATTCCAGCTATACCTTTTCGTTTTACCTCGAACTGCACCGAAAGAAAAGCTATATGCCCCAAAGGATGGGGTTGTACGATATATACCCTGTCTGCTTTCGTTTCATAAAGTACACGCCACAGCTCACCGAACACCTTGGCGGAGTTCTCGCTGCGGTGGTAACTTCTTCTTTCCTCCTCTTTTTTAAAATATTCCACTTTTAAATCAGTCAGTTTGTTTTTAGTATACTGATTATAGGCGAAATAAGCTGCCAGCAATGTTCCGGCAGCACTAATAATGTTTGCAATATCTATCTCCATTACATTCACCGTTTAATTATTATATGATAAATTATTCATCCTGTTTCCTTTATTTCTCAACTGTCCCTATCTTTCCTGAAAAAATGCCTAGAATTTATATATATGCAAAATAAATCCATATCCATATTGCTTACTATTCATATTTCACTATCTTTGTCAATACTTTGTTGACCTGATTCTTTCAAAACTATTATTGATTGGATTTAACCTCCCCCCGTCAGACTGTGAAGCCAGACGGGGGAGTCCATTATTCGACAGATAGACAATAAAAAAAGAGCCTGATGACAATATTTATTGCCATCAAGCTCCTGGTTACCCTGCAAAGATAGTGAAAACTATTCCATATTCAATCCATATTGAAAAAAATAATCAGGAGCAATATTTCGATTATCCGAAGAAATTAAAGAGTCACAATATTAATAGAAAACAAATAGGATTCATGAAATCTACCGGTTGTCTATAAAATCAGATGTTCTCAAGCCTTTATTAGGAAACATCTTTACTTTTTTCCTTTGAACATTTTTCAAGTCACGCACAATGGTGCTGGAAAGTACCTCCGAATAAATCTGTGTGGTCTTTACGGAAGTATGTCCGAGCAGCTTCTGGACTGTTGTAATCGCAACTCCCTGATGAACCAGCAGGGTGGCACAGGTATGACGGCTCACATGATAGGTTATCCGCTTTTTGATACCACACAATCCGGCCAGCTTTCGAAGCTGCCTGTTTACCTCCGAGTTGCAAGGCAGGGCTGCAAGACTGCCGATATCCGGATAGCGGTCAAGAATGCCCAATGCCCTGCTTTCAAAAAGCAAATGCAACGGCAGACGGATTTCCACCCCTGTCTTGACGGATTTGAAGTACAGCCACCGTTTGCCGTTTACTCTAATGAAATTCTCAGGTGTGAGCTGGCGGAAGTCAGAATAGCGCAATCCGGTATAACAACAGAACAGGAAGGCATCGAGCACATGGCGCATGGACTCCTCTTCCACCTCGACCGTTTCCAGCTTCTTCAGCTCGTCCGGGGTAAGAAACTCATGTCTGCCCTTCTCCTGTTTGATTTTGTACTTTCTGAACGGATAAGCATCTGCGTGCATATATCCCTGGTTGATTGCCTCATTGACCAAGGTACGGAGCTGTCTCATGTGCTTGGCTATCGTATTGACCGCATTGCCCTTTTCCCTTAAGTATTGCTCAAAATCACGAAGGAATGTATAGGTAATATCCTTGAAGTCCAATCCGGAACGGAAGTCATTCAAGACCGCCAGTGTAGAGTGCAGGTTGTCCTTGGTGGACTGCTTCTTGTCCGAATTGTCAATGGCTGATTTGGCGAAAGTGGAGAAGCTGATATTCACGGCACTTTTCTTCTTGACAGCATCCTTCAGTAGTGAGAGTGTGGCAGGTATTCCGCGCTTCCAATACCCCAACTCTATGCCTTGCAGATACAGGATGTATTCATAGAGCATTGCGTTGAGTTCGTTAGATTGGGGGTGGTTAATGACTTGTGCCCCCTCACGGCTCCAGCACTCCGGTTTGAGGTAAACATTGGTCTTCAGGTAGATTTTCCTTTGGTTCAAATAGGCTTCAACCTGTACAAGAGCCGTGCCCTGCCTGTTAAGTGTGTTCTGGCGGTTATATACAAGACGGTATCTGATTTTATCCATTTTTCCGCAAAGGTGCATCCTCTGTTCCAAGCTGCAAAATTTTAATTGATAAAAAATACGCCCACACTTTTGCAATAAAACAGATGTATATATTAATAAAAAAGATGCCACAATTCGTCACGAACAATAGCATCTATAGAATATATATAAATTTAGTTTTGCCCCAACAATGAGAATTGAGCCTCGTTATTCTTACAGAGCGGTTTACTCCAATATAGAACCGGGTATCTCTCCTGTCCAAGATAAAGGCTTGTCAACATTAAACAAACGAAGAATCGTAGCTGCCGTATTTACTGTGTTGTTGGGCTCCGTTATCTTAAACCCTTTACGTATTCCGGGACCTGTGATACCCCAGGGAACAATCATCTCATTCGTACTGACTCCGCCATGTCCGTATTCAATTCCTCCATGATCTGTCAGGAACATAAAATGAGTGTCTTCATACAGACCGTCCCGTTTCATGTTTTCAAGGAATTTACCGATCTCAATATCCGCTTCCTCAATAGACCTTATATATTCCGAGGACATCCATTTATACTTATGCCCGGCATGATCCGTATGCACGGAATAAAGAAATATTAAAGTGGGTTTTTCCCTATTGGCCTTTAGAAAAGAAAATGCTTTTTCATAATTCGGAATATAGGCATCCTGCTCCAAATAGCTAACCTCATCCAAATACCTCTTATTATATGGATAAAACAAATTTATCCAATTATAGTAAAAAGCTGTCTTCATTTGTGGAACCGTATCCTTAAGGATTTTAAATACAGACGGGTAATAACCATCACTATCCGTATGGACAGCAGGCAGCTTGAATTTAGATATTTCCCAACTGTTGTCAACAACTCCATGCTGTTCCGGACCGCTTCCCGTCAAATGGCTTGTCCAATTAGGCAAAGTAAAACCGAAGGCATGACCACTCGGGTTTCAAGGGAAAGGGAACCTTCAGCCAATAAAATATCCAGATTCGGTGTCTTTGCTTTCAGAAAACCTTCCACACAGATACCATCGAGAGAAAGCAGAACTACACGCTTGGCCTTCTTTTTCCCGAATAAATCCGGCATTGCGGACACGGGGGCGGGAAGAGAAGCTGAACATACGGCCAATGTACCTGCAAAACACTGCTTGAGAAATGTTCTTCTTGAATTTTCCATAGTAATTTTAAAACCTATTTAAAAATTGAATAATTGTTCTTCTCCACAAAAATAATTATTTTATTCAATGGATTAAAAAAATGGGTGGCAAGTTATCAAGAAAATCTTAAACCTGCAAGAAAGAAAACAAAAACATATAAAACCTATCTTTAATCCTACTATTTGACATAAAATAAATCATAAATCTGATCTGGAAGGACTGTTAGGGATAAATGATACGTGGTACAGAAAGAGATCTGATAGTATTACTGATTTTAATGAAGCTAATAAAACTGGATATATGTTTGTTGGTGAAGTCCAATCAATGGATAATAAACCAAATACACCAAGTTCTTATGGATACTTGGATACTATTTTTGTTAAAAATGGCTACATCAGGCAGACTTATACAGATTTGCATGGCCTTTTTTTTGTTCGATCATCTAATAACGGGATTTGGACTGATTGGAAACAAATACAAACAACATAGTATTAAAAATAAGTCATATTTTAATGAGATAAAACGGATGGGTGCCGGTCCACACCCGTCCGCTCCTCATGTTACCAAAGAATTATAGTATTTCCAGATCTTCAGCATCATCCAGATTCTCATCAACTATATTCATGGATAAAGACAGGTCAATCCCAGTAGTATCCAAAAACAAAGCACTTACACGAAATGAAGCTGTGTTTGTCTTACTCCGAACGAAAAGATGATCATTTTTTCGTTTGAACTCTATTTCAGAAATCATACTACCGTTGACTTTCCTTATGATATAGGAGTTACCAGTCTTACTATTAATAAAGAACAGACCTGTAGAACCACCCCAATATACATACAATATCATACCGATATAGGCGTTAGATGAACTCGCTAGGCGAACGACACATACTTCTTGAACGGAATCTTTATTGCAAACCAATATAGGAGAAAGAACGCCTTTTCTCAAGAGCCCTTTACTTTCTAAATTGGCAATCGGTATTAGTCCTTCCAGTACTGAGGCATTGGCTTTCAACGCCTCACTTAATTCCATCTTTTCCATAATATTTTTTATTTACCAGTTTCAGTTTCCAAATTGTTTTTCTTATAATCCTGCCATGAGTCGGCGAGCTGCCCCACCGAAGCGGAAGTGTAGAGGTCAAGTATATGAATCTCGTCATCGGCAAGCTCCACAAGCTCGTTCCGATAGATCTTCTCCGCAAGCACGTGCGCCGGAAGACCGGGCACGTTCCTGTAAATACCGTCAGCGATATCCTTACGGATATCCGCTATCACCATATCCTGTCTGTCTATCCCCGTGAACAGGGGAAATTTTGTAAAATCAACTTTCATAATATTCTTAATTAAATACTGTTATCCGCAATAAAACATAACCCAATAATTGCCCATACATTTAACGAATCCGGACGCATAATCCAGATCAATGGAGGACATCTCTTTTCCTCCGGGGGCAGGCAGGATGCGTCCTCCCTTAAGTCGTACCCCGCCGTTCATACGTTTGAAGTATATGGTATGTCCCGGAACATCCGGAGGAAGTGTCACTTCTATATTACCCGTATTAATAAACATCACATTGTCATCATTGTTATTCAGGGAAGTGCTGTCGGATATGTTCCTCCAGTTCCCCACTATGCCATGAAGAGACACATAACTGTCATTGTTCGGATGAAGGAAAATGTTACCCCCCTCCACGAACAGAGGAATGCTCGGAGTCTTGATGTGCATCCCGATCATGGGATTCGGACTCTGTATGTCAATTCCGGCATCATACGCAATTCCTTCAATGGTGACAAACTGCGTGTTTCCCCCGATTTTCACACGTGCAAATGTCCTTTCGTTATAAAACTCAATTTGTCCGGCAGACAGATTGAAACCAACATAAGTATCTGTTGTATCCTTATAAAGAGTTTTTGAGGACAACATGCCGGAATCTATGGAAAACGGACCGATACGTCCGCTATCCGCCGTGATTTTTCCGCTGATGTCCACATTGACCGCCATGATACCGTCCGCATCAATCATGGACGCCTTGATCTTCTCGGTCAGCAACAGCTTGGTGGCGATAAAAGTCCAGCTCTGTGCTACCTCCCAGTATTTTATTTTTCCCGAAGCCACATTCTGCTTGGGAGTCTCCGTCGATACCGATGTATGCGAACGGATGCACAGGTACAGCAGGTTGTCATAAAGTACAATGTCGTAAAACTGCTGCCCTTGCTTGCCCTCCAGGTAAGACACAGACGCCCCCCATACACGCATACGCATACGCGCTCCCTTATCTCCCTTGTCACCTTTTGGAGCAAAACTGACCTGTCCGGTTCTAGTCACCAACGGCATATCACCTCCTTATTCCTTGGTTGTGATGGTCCATGCCACGTTGCCTCCTGCCTGCTGGCACATGTCCCAAGTACACGTGCCGGAAGTGGCTGCTGTACCGGAAGTAGACGGGTTAAGGACTACTCCTGCACTGTCCATGAACACGAAATAGAAAGTCATGTCCTTGTACTTGGTGGTACTCCCACGCTTGACCAGAATGGGCTTATAGACCACCGTGTCACCATTTTCCCGGATGGTCTCGTCCTCGGGCGTGGGATTCAGGATCAAATCAAACGGATCGGACGCATCCATTACGGACTGCGTGTCCTGACCGATGAGCTTGCCGCCCTGGTACACCTCCGCCTTGAATACACCTGTCGTGTCAACCATATCGTTGGTGACGGTCAATGTCTGTGTGGTCTTTCCGCTCAGCACGCTCCACGCACCGTTGACCTGGTTGTACCACTTGTACGCCAGTCCGGTAGTGATCTCGTCACTGCCCATGCGCGCTACGGCTTTCAGAATGCAGCTCTGCCCTTTGTCCCGAAGGGTAAAATACTTGTTGTCACCGGCAATGATCGTCACATGCTTTTGGTTTCCGACCCCCTTGGTGATGGGGATGCTATAGACGAACTGGACGGTGTCGCTGGTATTCCCAACGGTCACGGTGGCTTCACCCTTGATGGTACAAGAGGCCGCTCCGCTCGCCTTGACCAGATTCTTGACGATCTGCAATCCGTAGTAATCCGTCGTACCGGGCTGGTAAGGGATAAACTTGAAATGTCCCGTCTCACCGCCAAACGTGTTGGTGGAGACATTGCCCGAGAACTTGATCTCGACATCATTGAAATACCATTTCATGGAGGAAGGGACCACCAGCCCTTCCGCCACCCGCGAAGAGGTGAGAATGAAGGACAAGACGGGCTTGAGCGAAGCGAAATCCGGTGCGATGTTCGTCGGCGCGGACGCTTCGCCCATATACTCCTGATACAGATCTCCCTGGTTACACTGGATGGCAGGCATGTACACGCCGCCCTTTTGCGAAAATATGACCTGTCCGGTCGCGCTGGCCAAACTCATGACGCTCCTCCTTCCCCGGTCGTTTCCGTACTATCCGTGCCTTCGGAGCTTTCGGTGTTGTCCTCCCCCCAAGAGGCAGGTGTGAATACTTCGACGGGATGGTCCGTACCGTCTATCTCTTCTTTCGCCGCCTGCGGGGTCAGGCAGATGCCGCCCGCTTCCTTGGCCCTGTCAAATACCGTGTCGCCGGGGAAACGTGCCACGTCCGCCTGCCACAATAATACATTGCCATCCGCTGTCCTGTTGCGGATATCGGTCAGATGCAACCGGTCGGCAACCTCCTTCGTTACTTTAATGTAAAATGCCATAATTCTATTGTTTTTAATGTTATCCAAATTTTCTTACTACTACCGCCTTGCCCCCCTGTGTGAGCACCTTGCCGCCTTGTGTCAGCGCCACGTAAGGGCCTCTGTCCTCCACCTCCAGCTTTAACATCATGCCGTTGCTGAAAGGTATCCTGGGAGAGTATCCGTCGGCAACCTTGGCATATCCGGCATCTCCGCTCTTCTTGACGTACCAGTGGCAGTTAAACATGGCGGATGGATTCGGGATAACCCCCATGGTATCCCGAATGACGGGTCTGGGAAAGATGGCGTAAGTCCCATCCGGAACACCCGTAGGTACACCCTCCCAGTCGGCTTCAATCTTCGGAATCCTGCGGCGTATCACCGTAGAGACTGCCGGGTCCGATGTGCCCGGGGTTGATGCCGGAGTCCCGGAAGCCGCATAGGTGGCCTTGCAGACAATCGTGATGTCATCACCTATATAATTGCGGTCAATCTTATATACATTCTTGTTCAGTGATACAAACTCCCAGTCGTTGTCACCCGCTCCTGTGGTTATCGCCTCTAGCGCTCCCGTAGACAACAGACGGTACCAGAAGAACTTGCATTTGCCCGTAGCCGTCACGTCCGTGTCGCCTACCATCAGTTTAGCCGTGATGGTCTGTGCGGTGATGTCACGCACCGGGTTCCAGTCCAGCGTGGACGGGCTGTCTATCGTCAATACGGGGATCGCATCCGTACCGTCAACCGCGCGGACAAGACGGCTCATCTGAAAAGTAAACAGCTGTCCGGTACGTGTGTCGGCATATTCCGCGTAAAACTCCAGCGTGACGGGTTTTAGGACGGTGACATTTTTTTTCATTGTGATCTGTCCCTTGCTGTCACCGGACTCCGTAATGCTGTAGCCTGTGTTTGTCGATGTGATAAGTGTGCGTGTGGTTCCGATGCGCTCGTACCACTTCATGTTGGTCAGCCTGGAGTTGACCGCCCCGATTTTAGTCACCGCTTCCGGATCGGTGGCGTTGCACCGCGGAAACAGGACCAGCGGTGTCAGCGTATAGTCCGGAGTGTATTCAGCTTTGTCAGCCTGGTAGACCTGCATGTCCGGCACGCTGCCCACCACCTCGATGTTACAACTGGTTTGTAACAGCCGGTAGTTGATTTCTATTTTTCGTTGCTTTGTTGCCATTGTATAAAACCATTTTAAAATGTTACAAAATTCTCCGCCACTTCAAACTGCTGCCCGTCACGCAATAACGCCTGTGCTTTAAACGTACACACCCGCATGTTGGTATAATTCGGTCCGAGATCATCTATCGTCAGAGGAAGATTTTTCCCGGCGCCGGCACGCTTCACCGCCCATGCGTTATCTTCTGATACATTCCCGGTATCACGCGTCCAGCTCACATCAGCGTCAAGTATATGATCTGTCACATCACGGTTGTACAGCTTGCCGGTAATATATAACGTTGTGGAAAAAGTCTCGATATCAAAATACCACCCCTTTGTGCTGCCGATCTCTATCGTAAATTCCGGGTTCCCTTCCAGCATCGCCCATCCGGCCGCCGCATATTGCGGTTCGTCGGCTGTTCCCGTCATCAGGCACTTCCATTTGCAGCCGTAGTGCCAAACCGTGTCCGCCCGCTCCTGCGTATTGGTGTAAGGATTGTCAGAGGACGCGACTTCGGCCGACCAAAAGCCACGGTCCACCAGTTCCTGTACGGGCAGTCCCTGCCAGTCCACCCGGTAAAGTTCACCGAAGATGCCGGCACGGGCGAATATGTACGAGTGCTTATAGTTGACGGGGAGATTGTCGAACAAATCCAAATTGGGCAAACGCCCCAATATCATGTAATAGTTGTTCTGTTCCAAGACAGGCTTCGTTACTCCTTCCAGCCAGACAAGACATTTATCCGTGGTGGCGGACAAATACCAGTAGCTTTGCCTGTCCTCATTGAAGGCGTTTCCTCTTCTGGTAATGATCGTCAACTCTGTGGGAGGATAGTTTTTACCGCCCGGCACCTCACTGTCCGGGTATGACAACACCGAGATGGAGTTGGCCGGGACATTCTTGGACAGCACGCGCATCCACGAGGCGTAATACTCCCCCGTAGAAAAGAGGTTGTTTACAATCCCGTACACTATATCACCCTCCTGGAATGCGGTGAAGTCATTCTCCCAGCGCTTGCGCAATTTTAGGGTATAAGTTCCGTCGCTCTCTAAAGCCACGGACTCAATGACTCCGTTCTCGGAATATGAGGTGTCGCCTTCCTGTGCGTTCAGACGGTTATAGATGATTTCCTTGAACACTGCGGAGCCGCGTACCTCAAGACGCTCGAACTGACCGCGCCCGTCAGGATAGATACCGGCACCTTTACCGGCAATCATGGAGTCGATGAAATTGCCGAACTTCAATAAGAAATTTGTTCCGTCCGCTTGATCCTTACGAAGGAACATTACTAAGGAGCGCAATGCGGAATACACGTTATGGTCTGTCGCAGGGGTGGAGTCGTGGCTTCCGATCACATACACACTGCTGCCACCACCGCCCGTATAGGTCTGTCCCTTCAGGGTAAGGCTCTCAACCTTTTCCTCCAGCTCCCCGATACGGGAATAGGCGGCGGTTTCCCCGACAGTATAAACAGGTGAGTCAAAGGAATAGTCAAGATTGAATTCAAATCCGATAACCCTTGACTGTCTTCCGTTCTCGAAATAAGCCTTGTTGATAAGGTTGACCTTTTGACCGATGCTGTAGAGGTTGTGAATGCCATCCTCACGGTATGCGTCATTTGACATCATCGTGCAGCCATAGGTACTCGGGTCTATCTTGGATTTGGCAGCGTACTTTTCAGTCTTTTCCTTCAACTCCTGCTCGGCGGCACCCACAAGCCCCAGTTCGGTTATTTTCGTGCTGTCCCAGCCGGAAAGCACATATTCATCTCCATCCTGGGGAAAGAGCACATCACCGGGAAGCGGTCTGCCATAGTCCTCATTCCTGACTATCTCCCAAAGCTGTGCCTCAGGGTTCCATCCGCCATCCTCCAATTTCTCCGGCTTTTCCTCAGGATTGAACTTCACGGCGAACTCCAAACCGTTGAGAAGCCCGGACGCGAAACGTATCCTCAGCTCCTGACCGGGGAGGATATATTTCTCGGAAAAGTTAACACCCGTGTCCCTAAAGCGGTAGGCATTCCATTTTTCCTCGGTGGTTGTGCCGTCCTCATTCTCCACCTTGTCCGTCACTTCGATAGTGGTGACATCCGACATGATGCCCGTTCTTCGGGGATAGACTTCATCGAAGATAACCACCTGCTCGACGGCTTCCTCGGTAGTCATATCAGGATAAGCGTCAATGTAAGGAGTGCCTTCGGGCAACATTAAGCGTTTTTGCACCACGCCGTTCACAACCACGGTCTCGTCAACCGGACGGTAGTCAGATGGGATATTCTTTGTTGAGCCGAAAGCGTAGATACGGGTGGCATAGGTGGACTGGGATTCTGACTGTGACATTTCCTGCACGTTTTTCCCGATCTCGAAAATCACCGCATCGCCGGACTCACAACGCCCGAAATGGATGATGTTTTCAGTCACCCAGCATTCGCAATCCCATTTCTTTGCCATAGAGAAGCAGGCGTCAAGGATGTTGATGTTGTCATAAGTCATCAGTAGTGCCTTATTCTCTACAGTGCTGTCAATGGAGAAAACAAAATCCTGTCCTTTGTATGTGTAACCAAGAGCTTTCAAATTTCTAAGGACTATACCGGCTTGTACGTCAAGCGGGGCGGTCAGGTTCCAGGACGCCTCCTGTCCGGCCGTCTCCGGGGTATATTTGAAGATTTTGTTTTTCCATTTCCAGTAGTAGGCATCAAGTCTTAATTCGTAATCGTAGCCGGCGGTATTGGTGTTGAATGCGGGCTTCTGCAAGTCGCACACCTCGAACAATCCGAAGTCGCATTCCACGTATGAGCCAAGTTTGAAATATATAGGATTTTCCAAGGAGAACTTTAATATGATGTGATCCTCCTTCATCAGAGTAAACTTACGCTTGCAGCCTCCATTGACCGAAGTTGTAAGCAAGATAGCACCGGATATGCCTTTGATGTCGATTTGTTCCATGCCTTCAAAGTTCGCACATAAAAAAAAGAAGCCTTAAAAAATAAGGCTTCAAACTATGACAATGGGCAAAATGTCACAAATTAAGTTCTGCTTGCCGGATTTGGCTCATTAAACTTTGCTGAAATTTTTCCGAAAGTCCTACCTAAGCTCTGTGCATAAGTGATATTTTTACCGAGATAAATCAGATGATACATCTCACTACCGTTAGCTGGAACTTGAATATCAACCTTGCCTTTATAAAGTTCAACAAAGAAAGCTTTTTTCTTTGCTTGATAGTCGGATTGGGATTTTCCTTCAATTGTAAATGAAAGTGTTATTTCCCTCTCATCGACTTTAGGATTATTGATTATCACACGTTTCCCATGTTCTAACCGGGATTTATTTTCTATAAATTCTTTCATGGGTGATGATGCACCAAGTACATCAAGAAAACCTTTTCCCATTTTTACGCCCCATATAGCATAGGCATCTTTATTGTTTATCAATAGCTCAGCCATAATTTATAATTTTGAAGTATTACGTTTGACTTCGGCAATATCCGCTTTGATTTCTTTTAAGTATTTAGCTGAATTGCCTGTATTTTCTGAAATCTGTACCAATTCAAGATAGGATTGCGCTATCAAATCCCGCGTATCATCAGCTATGTTTCTTGTTCCCGCATTTATGGAAAGTAGAGCATCTGCTTTTACTGTTAGTAGATTAAGTGATTGAGAT
>OMFM01000547.1_pt1 | contig 15101 bp, 16 predicted proteins | sample 1645661 | NCBI WGS metagenome assembly OMFM01 (sample SAMEA103958128, study PRJEB25191) | human gut metagenome | reverse complement strand
ATTTAGAACGAGGTTACAAGAGCAAAGAAGTCTGTGGTCCTAAGCAGCATTGAATAATATAACGGAGGTATAAAATGGTCTGTGTCGGAATTGATGTTGCCAAAGATAAGCATGACTGTTGCATTCTCGATTCGGAAGGAACGACCCTTGTCGATTGCTTTACCATTCCCAACAACATGGATGGTTTCAAAAGTCTGCTACAAACAATCCAAGACTGTTCTCAAAAATCAGACAAAATAAAAGTAGGGCTTGAGGCTACCGGACATTATAGCTACAACATCCTTGGGTTTCTTCTTGACAATGATCTGCCCGTCTATGTCATGAATCCCTTGCATACCAACCTGTATCGAAAGAGCCTCAGTCTTCGCAAAACTAAAACCGATCGTGTGGATGCAAAAACGATTGCAACTATGCTATTGTCCGATGTAGACCTCAAGTCCTACACAGATACAGCATATCACAACGAAGAACTAAAGTCACTCACGAGATACCGATTTGATAAAGTTCAGGAACGCGCCAAACTAAAGCAGTCGGTGTCCAGATTGGTTACGATCCTGTTTCCGGAATTGGAACAGCTTGTTTCGTCTATCCACGGCACTTCAATCTACGCACTTCTCAGGGAGTATCCCGGTGCAAAGCAGATTTCAGAAGCTCATCTGACCAGATTAGCTAATATTCTCGTGAAAACATCCAGAGGCCATTACCGAAAAGATAAAGCTACTCATATCCGAGATGCAGCCAGAACATCCATTGGTTCTGTTATGCCTGCTAAGTCTTTGGAATTAAAGCACACCATTAAGCTCATTCAAGAACTTACCTCCGAAATCAATGAAATTGAAGATGCCATTCGGAAAATCATGGATGAATTGAAACCGCCGATCCTTTCGATTCCCGGAATGGGATTTCATTCTGCTGCGATGATTCTTGCAGAGGTAGGGGATTTTTCGAATTTTAACTCTCCTGACAAAGTTTTGGCTTATGCTGGATGTTCTCCCTCCACATACCAGTCAGGAAAACTCACAAACTGCTATGCACACATGGAAAAGCGTGGCTCTCGTTATCTTCGATACGCTCTTTACACTGCAACCAAATACGTCTGTTACTGGAATCCCGTTTTTACTGAATACCTTACCAAAAAGCAAGCTGAAGGCAAGCACTACAATGTTGCCCTATCTCATGCCACAAAGAAACTCGTACGACTGATTTACGCTTTGCAGAAGTCCGGTAAAGCATATCTTGCCGTCACTTGATTTTCTCCAGAGCCTGAGTTAAACCTAAGAACAACTTAGCTGGCGCAGCGAACCCTTGACAAACCGAAGCATTCAAATGCTATTCTGTTTTTGCGAGGGTTGGCTGGGCTTGCTTTGCTGTTCTCTCCGTCACCCTCGCTACTCCAAGGCCAGCATTTGAATGATGTTTGTCATGGGCAGCGGATGGTTGGCGGATTTTTTCATTTTAGGGATTGACTTTTAATAGTTAGTCTTCGTCAGAATTTTATAGGCTTCGGCAACTTTGCCTTTGGGATCATGCTTGAAGATACTGGTTCCCTCTGCGCTGATTTCCTCTGCACGGACAGAGCGGGGAATGTCGGTCTTGTAAACCTTCAGCTTTCCGCCGTAGCTCTCCCGAATCAGATTGCTGATGTCTTTGGAGTAGTTGGTGCGGCTGTCCACCATCGTCAGAAGAATCCCTTCAATCCTCAGTTTCGGGTTGATTTGCCTCTTGACCTTGTTGATGGTTCCAAGCAGCTGTTCCAGACCCTTTGCAGGAAGGTATGCTGCCTGAACCGGTATCAGCACATTGTCGGCAGCTGCCAACGCATTGACGGTCAGCATACCCAAAGACGGCATACAGTCAAGAAGAATGTAATCATAATTCTGTTTGACTGTATCCAGGTATTGCCGGAGAATGGTTTCCCGGCTCATGGCATTGACCAGTGCTACCTCCATACCTGAGAGTTCGATGTTGGACGGCACCAAATCAACGCCCTCCGGATGATGAAGAATCCCTTCATCGGGAGTAATAGGGTTTTCCATCATAATCTTTCCCATCAGATCGGAAAGTGTCGGAGACAGATCATCCGGGCAGGGATTGCCCAAACTGACCGTCAGGGAAGCCTGGGGATCGGTGTCTACCAGAAGCACCTTTTTTCCTTCAAGAGCCAAGCCAACGCCCAGATTCTCGGTGGTGGTGGTCTTTCCAGTGCCTCCTTTCTGATTGACCACCGCAATGATGGTTGCTTTTTTCGACATTTATCGTCACTCTCCTTCCTCTCGCTTCATTTTCAATTTCTTAAATCCTCCTTCCAAATATCCGTGTGACATATCGTGCCGAACAAGAGCATCGTAGTAGGTGTCTATTGTCGTCGGCGCATTGTATATCGTAGTCAGCATATACTGACGGATATTTCTAATCTTTGTGGTGTTCTCCTTGAAGCAGTCCATAACATATCGAATGTGTTCGACATTCAGTTTCATAAACCGACTGCGGACAATTTCTGCCGGACGCTCCTCTGCACCAATGCGAATCAACGGTCGCTTCGTGCAAACTGTTTCAACGATCAACTCCAGAATGTTATCCAGCATTTCGGAATCGTAAGGGTAATCCTTCTTCAACAAATCCATACTGAGCTGATCCGAGAAATAATCAAAGTATTCTTGATACCGGTCATTCTCGTCCATCATTCCACCATTTCCGGAAGGAAAGATAGAATCAGTATCACTAAATTCAGTATTTTTAATATCAGTATTATTACATTGTGATTTCGGAAGTTCTTGAGTTGTGATTTCCATTGTTCCAGAATTGTGATTTTCACAATTCAAGAGTTGTGAATCCACAGCAGAGATAAAGTTCTTCACATAGATCAGGTTGGGCTTTCCCAAACCCTGGCGTTTACGTTCAATCAATCCTGCTTTCTTCTCAAGTTCACTGAGCAGCTTGATAGCCTTTTGTTCAGCACAGTTCAGAGCCATCTTCGCTTCGTCGATTGTAAAAATGATATACACTCGACCGTTTTTATCTATCCAACCATTCTTGGCAGACAGGCTCATGCGGTCAAGCAAAATGCCATACAGCATCTTGGCATCGGCAGAAATATTCCAGAACCTCTCGTTCGTGAACAACACCTTCGGAACTCGATAGAATGTGAATAGATCGGATTGCTGACCGTAAAAATAATCAAAACTCACACGGCTTCACCACCTTCTTTCTGCGGAAAACTTTCTGTTGTCAGCGGAATGCTGCGGAAAGTCGTATCCGTCTTTTCGTAAGGACATCGGGCAAAATAGTAGAAGCGGTATTCCTGTTCATACACATCCATATCAACGAAGCCCCACTTCACGCATAACCTTCTTCGTACACCAACCAATGCACGGGTGATCTCGCCCATAGGGACAGCCATCACATTCCGACTTGGGTTTCGGCGGCAAAGAGATTAAGTAGTAGCAATTATTTCTACCCAGACGGCAGCCCTTTCTGCCATTCGTCCAGAAGTAGCAGTAATGACAGTCGCTCGGCTTGTCTGCGGTATAAACAGGCTTGCTCAAATAAAACACCTCCAATCTCTTGTATTTGCCCATGGGTTTGGGCATAAAAAAAGAGCGCCTATCCATCCCCAATGCGGGGCAAATAGACGCTCTATGTATATAACGATATTCAATTTTATCTGCTATAACTGCATGGTACTCAAAACATCCGCCTTTTTTGATTAGCTGGATTTTTGGCACGATTTTGGGGCTGATTAGCAGGAAGGGCATTTTCATTAGCAAGAACAGCCCGTTTTCTGCTAAAAATTAGCTGGCGATTTTGTCTTATAACAACCGTTCGATTCTGGAGGGGTTGTCAAAAATCAAATTTTGGAGTAGAATTTTATCTCATACAGTGAAAGAGCTTTTTCGTAGCTTTTTATATAAGAAAAGCCGAAAACCCTTGAAAACAAAGGCTTTCGGCGTTGTTCACTGGCGTCCATAAGAGGATTTGAACCTCCGACCCCACGCTTAGGAGGCGTGTGCTCTATCCAGCTGAGCTATATGGACGTGTCTGATATATGATTATAGCCCGATCAAAATCGAACTGCAATCCCTTATTTAGTTTTTTTGAGGTGACCGTTGTAACGCAACCTTAGGAGGCGCTTGCTATATCCATTTAACTATAGGAACATATGCACAATTGTTAGTATACCGAAAATATTGTTATTTTGCAACCTTATTCCTCGGGAAAATTAATATACCCCTGTAACCAGATGACACCCTTGAAACGGCGTCCCACCTGAGGTTCTCCGTAGATATCTTTTTCATTGATACATACATCAAAAGATAACTCATTGCACAGAATCGTAAGAATATATACCTTTTCTCCCGTGACATCGTTGGTTGCCAGACGAAGTTCCGTAATCTCACCTAGTACAGAGTACTGGTCGCACTCCACGCCGTAGGGCATAAAATAAGTATCCACCAGACTGAAAATATCATCCTTCTGGATCCTGCGGGAAATGGTGGTGTACATATCCATATCTTCCAGCGTCAGGGTCTCAATAGCATCTTCGTCTCCCTGTCTGGCAGCTGCCAGAAGTTTGTTACGATTGGCGGAGTCTTTTTTTACCCGGAGGACCTGTTCTTCATCTTTTTTGATGGGTAACAGGATACTTCCGGTCAGGGACAGGCCGGATAAGGTCAGTGTGGTACCGCGGATGGGTAATTTTCCGGTACTCTGAGCCTTGATGTAGGGAATCCGGTTCCGCAGATAGAAAATTAAAGAGATTCCCACCTTGATATCGTCGCAGATACCGGCATAGGAATCCTTCTCCGCATGACGTTCCACAGAGACATCTTCATAAGAAGTAATGCCGCTTCCCGTCAGATACGGATAATAATATTCATAGATAAACTTATCGTTATCATCAAATTCTCCACAGACAGCCACACCAAAGGTACCGGATTCTATGGCTCCTCTGGTTGCGGTGTGATTTTTGCTGAATTCACCCAGAAGGATACCCTCCTGATTCATGGTATATGCGCGATGATCGGAATTCATGATCACGTCTGTCAGTAATTCTTTTAATTTCTTTCGGTCCGTATATTCACTGAATCCGATGGCTCTCATATATTTATGCAAAACATCACCCTCTTTCTGTCTGCGGTTTCATTCACTCCCTTCATACAAAGTATATCTTTCCTGCAAGCAGTCATATATACTTTGCATGATTGAGAGTTATTCTATCATTTCTTAGGCAGGACTTTCTCCTTGCCACCCATGTAAGGACGCAGAGCAACAGGAATGTTCACGCTGCCATCCTCATTTACGTTGTTCTCCAGGAATGCGATCAGTCCTCTGGGAGAAGCCAGTACGGTATTGTTCAGTGTGTGTACCAGATAAGTTCCGTTTTCACCCTTGGTACGGATACCCAGACGTCTTGCCTGTGCATCACCCAGGGTAGAACAGGAACCAACCTCAAAGTACTTCTTCTGTCTGGGGCTCCATGCTTCTACGTCGCAGGATTTTACCTTCAGATCTGCCAGATCACCACTACAGCACTCCAGAGTACGAACGGGTACATCCAGGCTGCGGAAGAATTCTACGGTGTAGGACCACATCTTGTTGTACCAGTCCATGGAATCCTCGGGCTTACACAGTACTACCATTTCCTGCTTTTCGAACTGGTGTACGCGGTACACACCTCTCTCCTCGATTCCGTGAGAACCTACTTCCTTACGGAAGCAAGGGGAATAAGAAGTCATGGTAATAGGCAGGCTCTTCTCATCTACGATCTGTCCTTTGAACTTACCAATCATGGAATGCTCGGAAGTACCGATCAGGTACAGATCCTCACCTTCGATCTTATACATCATAGCTTCCATTTCTGCGAAGCTCATAACACCATTTACTACGCTGCTGCGGATCATGAAAGGAGGGATACAATAAGTGAATCCCTTGTCGATCATGAAGTCTCTTGCGTAGCTGATCATTGCGGAATGGATTCTTGCAGCATCGCCCATCAGGTAATAGAAACCGTTACCACTGGTACGTCCTGCGCTCTCCTTGTCCAGACCGTTCAGACGATCCAGAATATCTGCATGATAAGGAACCTCAAAATCAGGAACTATGGGCTCACCAAACTTCTCGATCTCTACGTTCTGGCTGTCATCCTTACCGATAGGAACGGACTCATCAATAATGTTGGGGATGACCATCATGATCTTGGTAATCTTCTCCTGCAGTTCGGTCTCGGATGCTTCGAGTTCAGCCAGGCGCTTTGCACCGGCAGCTACTTCTGCCTTCTTGGCTTCTGCCTCTTCCTTCTTGCCCTGACCCATCAGTGCACCGATCTCTTTGGAGATACGGTTTCTGGAAGCACGCAGATCATCTGCCTCCTGCTTTGCCTTTCTGCTCTCGGTATCCAGTGCAATCACTTCATCTACCAGAGGGAGCTTTTCATCCTGGTATTTTTTTCGGATGTTCTCCTTGACTACCTCGGGATTTTCTCTTAAAAATTTAATGTCTATCATGACTTCCTCCATTCTGCCATTCTGATCTGAACGGCATTATTCTAATCCTTTTTCAATATATACATTCAGAACCTTTACAAGATCCACGATTCTCTCTTCCTGTAATTTCCGTCCATCCTTATCGCGGATGATCCGGATTATGGGACGATCCTGGAAATCTTTATTCTGAGATACCACGATGGCTTCTTCTCCGTCGTTAGTCAGTACATGACTTCCGGCGGGATAGACTGCTGTAAAACTTAAAAACGCGTCTACTATTTTACCATTATATTTCACATTTTTAAAGCTTTTTAAATATTCTACTGCTTCATAGACTCTGCTACGTCTCTGGGCAATACCACAGATCATTTCATCAAAGGCATCACATACGGCTACAATCTGACAGGAAAGTGGAATCTCCGCTTCTTTGAGTCGAAGCGGAAATCCGGATCCGTCCAGTCTCTCATGGTGATACAGGATGATTTTTTTTACTTCATCTGAAATCCATTCCTCATCTTTTACAGAAGTATATCCATATACCGGATGTTTCTTATACTCTGCCAATGCTTCCGGATTCATATCTTCCATGGATTTCCCTTCATAATCCAAAGTCGTATATCGAAGTCCGATATCATGTAGCAGGCATCCTACACCGATATCATGAATTACCTGCTTATCCACATTCATCCGAAGTGCCGTCAGGATAGCGAGAGAACTCAGACTGATGGAATGTTCGTAAATATCAGCACTTCGTTCCTTAATATCAAATACTTTTTCTACAACTTCTTTTTCATCCAGAATATTGGTAATGATCTCATCCGCTGCCTGGGTCAGCCCCTGCAATTCTTTGTTATTCTGGTAAGTATGTCTCTCCAGAATACTTTTTACTTTACTTCTTATCGTTTTTTCTATATCGTTTTTAAGTATTACGATTTCGTTGGCCTCGTCTTCTTTTACGTAGACCTCCAGAATACCCATTTCCTCGATTTTATCAATATACTCTTTTTTTAATACTGCGCCTTCCGGTAGAATGATCTGATAATCCCAAGTCATCAATGACTGTGCAAGAATTTCGTTTCCGGTCAGCTCGCTCAGTTTCATTCTCTTCATATATAAACCTCTTTACTTATTCTCCCATTGCCATGGCAAGTGCTTCTGCTTCTTCTGCCCCCAGATCAATAGCACACTGGCCAAGCTTGATTTCTTTTGTATAAGAATAACAGCCTTCGGAACTGTGTACAGAATTGATAATAAAACCATTATTATTCTCATCCAGCAGAGCCAGTGAAAAACTCAGCTGCCCACCCATCTGGTTGAATGCATCGTACTTCACCAATCCCATTTTCTGATAAGCGGATTCCATATTCTTATATAAAGTGCGGATATCTTTCTTATTTTTCTCTGTATTTGCTTTTAGGAATTTATTGTCTTCATACAGACCGGCGATATCCTTTTCCAGACTTGCTCCATCTTTACCGCTGAGGAATTTGTCCAGTCTCTTTTTTAATTTGCTTGTTTTTCTGATCTGAACGATCAACAGGATCAAAAAGATGATCAACAGTAAAATCACTGCACCCATTCCGATCAGAAGGTAGCCCAGGTCAAATTCCCCCAGACCGATCTGATTCAAAAAAGTACTACTCATATTATTAACCGTGCCTTTCTTTCGTGCATCTTCTTTTCTCTTATTTATTCAGTACATCCAACAGTCTGTCCAGATCTTCATGATTGTAAAATTCAATTTCAATCTTACCGGATCCTTCTCCCCTGGATGTCACAGTAACTTTTCTGCCAAGTTTCTGCTTCAATTTTTCTTCAATATCCTGATAGATTACCTGCATGGTCTTGTCATCTGTCTTCTTGGGCTTTGCCGGTTTATGTAGATTCTTTACCAATTTTTCCACATCACGGACACTCAGCTTTTCATCAAAAATACGCTGGGCCAGATTGTACTGTTCTTCCGGGTTCTCTACAGCCAGCAAAGCTCTTGCATGTCCGGTGCTGATCATTTCATCTACCACCATACGCTGTACATCTTCATTCAGTTTCAACAGACGAATGGAGTTGGTTACTGCAGCACGGCTCTTGGATACTCTCTCTGCCACTTCATCCTGTTTCAGGTGAAACTCTGTTAAAAGTCTCTTGTATGCCTGTGCTTCTTCAATAGGATTCAGATCTTCACGCTGAATATTCTCAATCAGGGAAATCTCTACAATTTCCTGTTCCGTATAATTACGAATGATAACAGGAACTTCCTTCAGACCTGCCAACTTGGCTGCACGCCATCTTCTCTCACCGGCAATAATCTCATAATAATCCTTACGATCCTGTACCAGAATCGGCTGCAACAGACCAAACTGTTTGATAGAATCCGCCAGTTCCTGTAATGCATCCTCATCGAAATTCTTACGAGGCTGTTCTCTGTTTGGCTCTACCTTTGTAATTTTCACAAGGGTCTGCGGTTCCTTTTCTTCCGTTGTTGCTTCGCTTCTTGCTTTGGCTACTGCTTCTTTCTTTGTCTTTGTTTCCCCTAATGCATTGGGTATCAGGGAATCCAGACCTTTTCCCAATCCTCTTGCTGCCATACCGTTTTCTCCTATACTCTTCTCTTCTATTTATTCTTTATAACTTCTTCTGCCAACTGCATGTATGCTTCTGCTCCGGCTGATTTAGGATCATACATATTGATAGGCATACCATAACTGGGTGCTTCCGCCAGTCTGATATTTCTGGGAATCAATGTATTATACACCTTTTGATTCAAATTTTGTTTAACATTTTCTACCACCTGCATAGACAGATTGGTACGGGAATCATACATAGTGAAAACAACACCGTCAATATTGAGATTAGGATTCAATCTTTCTTTTACCAGATTGATAGTATGGATCAACTGACTCAATCCTTCCAAAGCATAATACTCGCACTGAATGGGAACCAACACACTATCCGCTGTAGTCATGGAATTGATGGTCAGCATATTCAAAGAAGGAGGACAATCAATAATAATAAAATCATAATCATCCTTAACGTAATCCACTTCGTTCTTTAATATGAATTCCTTCTTATCTACACCAATCAGTTCGATCTCAGCCGCTGCAAGATTTACATTGGAAGGAACTACGGATACATTTTTTATAACATTTGAGATAATACAATCTCTGATGGAACACTCTCCCAGAATCAACTCATAAATGGTATCTTCCAGTTCATTTTTTTCAATTCCAAATCCACTGGTAGTATTTCCCTGAGGATCTGTGTCGATTACCAATACTTTCTTTCCTTTTGCAGCCAGAGATGCAGACAAATTAATGGACGTAGTTGTTTTACCTACGCCACCCTTCTGGTTCGCTATTGCAATAATTCTACCCATACTTATTTTTCACCATGTCCTTCTTAATGATTTAGCCGTGCAAACCTCTGGACTGTCTGTCCATATCCTCTACAACGATATCATAGATTTCACCGAGAGAAGCACAATACTCAAGAACCTTCCAGGGTTCATTGGTATGAAAATGAATTTTGATCAGTTCTTCATCTCCTACTGCCAGCAGACAATCACCTTTGAAATGTTCTGTGATATAGTCGTTGATCTCATCTTCATCCAGATCTGTTCCTTCAATTAGTAATTGTGTATCATATTTGAATTCTAACATTATAAAATCCTCCATTCTGTGATACGAACCACTCTATAATAATAGCATGAGCATTTCTATGTTACAAGGAAAAAATGCTACAAAAAGTTGATACTTTATACTCATTTGTTCTGTTTTTTACTAGATGTTGTATTCTTATATCTATGTTTTTTCCAGTAAGCATCATGTTTCACGCCAAATATGTAAAATGTTTCACATTTTTACCCACTATATCTTGGGTTGTAATGTTTCACGTGAAACATTATCTTGTATAATTTTCTTGTACATGGATAGAATGTTTCACGTGAAACATTCTATCCATAAATATCTATATATAGTGATCAAATAAAAGATATTTGTGTATCTTGTTTTGTTACAATTCCTATGATAGGATAACTAAAAAGAATGTGAGGTACGCAATCTATGGCTATTGATAAAGTAAAAGAATATTTTAACCCCCTTCATATGGAAGATCACATTTTAGAATTTGATGTATCCAGTGCTACTGTAGAACTGGCTGCAGAAGCTCTCCACTGTGAAGGAAAAAGAATTGCAAAAACAATGTCTTTCTTGGTTGGAGAACAACCTATTCTGATTGTAACAGCCGGTGATACTAAAATTGATAATGCAAAATACAAACACTTCTTTGGTGCAAAAGCTAAAATGATACCGGGAGAGGAAGTAGAAGCAATCATCGGACATGCCATCGGTGGTGTATGTCCTTTTGCAGTGAATGATAATGTGAAAATATACTTAGACGAATCTTTGCAAAGATTTGAAACTGTATTTCCAGCTGCAGGAAGTCCTAACAGTGCAATTGAATTAACAATCCCTGAATTAGAAAAATATTCAAACTTCCTGCAGTGGGTAGATGTCTGCAAAGGTTGGCAGGAACCTAATACAATTTAATCAGATTATTTTTGATAGCAAACACAGCTGCCTGTGTTCGATCAGATACATCAATTTTTTTAAAAATATTAGAAATATGATTTTTTACTGTTCTCTCACTGATATTCAGAGATGTTGCAATCTCCTTATTGAACATTCCATTAGCAACTTCAATAAGCACCTCCAACTCTCTATTCGTCAGACTGTTGATTTTTCCTTTGTCAATATCTCTGGATACCAGTCGGCTGTTCAATGCCGGTACCAGACTGGGTTGAATATAAGTTTCTCCCTGCATAATACAATTAATAGCTTTTTTCAGTTCTGCGGATTCTGCATCTTTCATGATATAACCATCTATACCAATGTCCACAGCCTTCAAAAGATATTCAACTTCATTATGTACCGTTAATACCAATACTTTAACAGAGATGTTTTTCTTCTTAATCTCCTGCAGCACTTCTATTCCGTTCATAACAGGCATGTTAATATCCAGAAGCAGTATATCAGGATGAACAGAAAGTAACTGCTCCATACATTCTACACCATTATTAGCTTCGGCAATCACAGAGATTGTACCGTCAAATTCCAGTAATTGACGGATTCCTTCTCTCATAAGAACATGATCATCTGCTAACATAACTTTTATACTCATATATATCCTCACTTACTTGTGTATGCTTATACTTTGTCCTAGCTGTTCTTTTTTACAGCTGAATGTAAATCTAAGGGAATTTTAATATCTATCGTAGTTCCCCGACCAATCGCAGAACTGACATGAATTGTACCGTTCAGCAGATTGACACCCTCATGGATCAATGCTAATCCAAAATGACTGTTTGCTTTATCTTCCGCTTCTTCCATGGTAAATCCCTTACCATTATCTTGTATTAAAATTTCATATTTCTGCTCCGTTTTTTTACAATGAAATAATACCCTGGTAGCCTGTGAATGTTTTTTTATATTTAACAGACATTCCTGAACTACACGGTATAAGGTAATGCAAAAATAATCATCTGTTTCACATGAAACATCATCGATTTCTACATCCATTATGTAATCTTTGTCAGCATTCAAAAAATCCAGTAATCTCTCAAAAGAAGCCTTTAATCCCAGATCATCAAATGTCATAGGACGCAGATTGAAGATAGTACTTCTGATATCTTCAATGACATTATGCAATCCTTTACTCACAGAATTCAATTCCATCTTTGCTCTGGCAGGATCCTTATCAATATATAAGGAAGCCAGTTCAATCATATGAACAAGATGGGCAATATTCTGCAATGAAGTATCATGAAGTTCGGAAACAATTCTTTTTCTCTCCGTCTCCAACATCTCCATCATTTTCTTACCATTTTCTGTATTGCAACTACACTCATTCTTTTGTACATTTTCATCAATGTTCATATATCACCTTATAGAACATATGTTCTTCTTTTTGAATATTCCATTATATTTATCATATAGGAATAATAATATTGTGTAAAACTTTTTTTATTAATAAAAATAAATCTTAACACAATTTTTACATTGTATGATGCCAGGGTCAAAAGGTCTAAGCCCACATGAGCTTGCTCATAAGTGGGTGAAAGACCTTAGGACCCGCCCCGATATGAGCATAAAAGTGGGATGATAATCCCACGATATGCGAATATTGGGGTAGGATTGTGGGAGTGCGTAGCACGTAACAATCCGTAAGCATCAGAGTCGGGGGCTTTTGACCCCGACATCATTATATTCTCTTCGTTTTATGACAAAGGTTCCTTGGATGGCAATCCGGCTTTTCTGGGATATTTTGCAGGTGTGGACTTTTGCTTTGTAATAATAAACAGATTCCGATAAATATCCGAATCGGGAAGTGTAAATTCAACCTGTCCATCCATTTTTCCACCAAGTATCTTCACAGCATGCTGTGCGGCATTCATCTCTTCTGTTATTTTTTCAGATTTATAAGAGATAAATTTGCCGCCGACCTTTACAAAAGGAAGGCAATATTCTGACAATGTGGAAAGATTTGCTACTGCCCTGGATACACAGAGATCATATTTTTCTCTGCATTTTCCAGGCTTTGCAAAATCTTCCGCACGTCCGTGAATTGTCTCCACTCCGGTAAGTTCCAATGCAGCAATCACTTCATTTAAAAAGTTAATTCTCTTATTCAGGGAATCCAGCAGTGTCACCTGCAGATCCGGAAATGCAATTTTCAAAGCAAGTCCCGGAAATCCAGCACCGGTTCCCACATCAATGACTGTTTTATTCTGCGTAACATCATAGGCTTTGCAGAGGGATATGCTGTCCACAAAATGTTTTTTCATAACTTCGTCGTATTCCGTAATTGCTGTAAGATTCATGACCTCATTCCATTCCACCAACATTTCATAATATTTCAAAAACTGTTGGATCTGTTCATCACTTAAAGTCACACCCAGCGCTTTACAGTCTTTTTCAAATTGTTCTGTATTATAATCTGCCATGTATTCCTCCGCAGTATTCTACTTTGTTGCTTTATAATGTTCCAGATATACCAGTAAAACAGAGATATCTGCAGGAGATACTCCTGAGATACGGGAAGCCTGTCCTACCGAAACAGGACGGAATTCCTTCAGCTTCTGTCTCGCTTCCAGACGAAGGGACGGAACTTCATCATAGTCCAATGTCTCTGGGATCATTTTTTTCTCCATCTTGCGATACTGTTCTACCTGACGCTTCTGTCTTATAATATATCCTTCATATTTAATTTCAATTTCCACCTGTTCCACAACAGCAGAAGGCAAAGGATGTCTCTCCTTATCAATCGGAGCCAATGCTGCATATCCCAGCTCCGGTCTGCAGATCAGTTCTGCCAGAGTTGCCGCCGTTTTCAGAATTGAACTTCCGCTCTCTTCCAGAAAATGCTGAATTTCCTTATTGGCCCCAACAGAAGTATTTTTCAAACGCTGAATTTCACGATCAATCAGCTCCTCTTTTTCCACCAATGCATCATATTCCTGCTGAGAGATCAATCCAATCTCGTATCCTTTCTTACGCAGACGCAGATCTGCATTATCCTGACGAAGTAACAGACGATACTCTGCTCTGGAAGTCATCATACGATAAGGTTCTCTGTTATCCTTGGTCACCAGATCATCAATCAAAACTCCGATATAACTTTCGGAACGATCCAAAATCAAAGGATCTCTATGCAAAACAGACATAGCTGCATTAATACCGGCGATCAATCCCTGGGATGCAGCCTCTTCATATCCACTGCTTCCGTTGAACTGTCCGCCACTGAACAGACCATTGATATTCTTAAACTCCAGAGAAGGATTCAACTGTTTTGCATTGATACAATCATATTCGATGGCATAAGCATTTCGAACAATTCTAGCATTTTCAAGTCCTTTGACAGAACGATACATTTCATACTGTACATCTTCCGGCATTGAACTTGACATTCCACCAATATACACTTCTGAAGTATACAACCCTTCAGGTTCAATAAAAACCTGATGTCTATTTTTATCAGCAAACCGAACAACTTTGTCTTCAATCGAAGGGCAATATCTTGGTCCCGTACTTTTTATCATTCCAGAATAGAGAGGTGACCGGTCTAAATTATCACGGATAATTTCATGTGTTTTTCCATTGGTATACCTTCTTATGAAAACACTGCTAAAGTTGTACAAACGTATGTAAATTCCAGAAAATAAAAAAGGAAAAGGACGTATTCTACTCTTTATTAAACGGAAATTCACTATCTTCGTATCAATAAAGCAATAATAGAATGCTAAGAGGAATCTGCTTTTGCATATGTATGTCGGTGATGCTTTCTTTGTTTGCCCAAAATGAAGGAAGCACTTTTGTCACACCCGACAGTTCGGTCTGCAAACGTACGGGAAATTTCAGAAGAATCATGAAGAAGTTCCTTAATTTCAGCGATTTCGACACTACATACATCAGTCCCAACCGATACAACTATGCCTTAATGCTGGACCACTTCACCAATTATGAATACTATTCCGTAGGAAGTGCTACTCCTGAACCCCAACGCCTGCGGTTCTCGCCCAAACCTCATAACAAAATAGGAGTTTACTTTGGTTGGCGCTGGATATTT
>OMFM01000537.1_pt1 | contig 15378 bp, 9 predicted proteins | sample 1645661 | NCBI WGS metagenome assembly OMFM01 (sample SAMEA103958128, study PRJEB25191) | human gut metagenome | reverse complement strand
TGTTCTGGAAAAGTGTATTTGTACAGTCTGGATGCAGTGTCAAGGAACCGCATCCATTCCTGCGGACTGGCAGCTACATCTTTTGCCACCTCTTCCGTCAGCTGTTCCATTGCATATAATTTATTTGCCATCTGTTACTCCCTTTCTTCTTCCCACTTTTCTTCTACAACATCGGCAATCCGTTCCATTGCCCTTGTCACGGAAGGAAAGCTACTGCTATTATTTGCTTTTCCAATCTGATCAACAAGAAATTCCGGCATATCTGCAAGTGCTCCGGCAATCATAGCCTTTACCCTGATATCCTCCAGCATAAGAAGTTCTTTCACACCAAACTCTTCGCCAAATACATCCTGATATCTCCGTAAATCATCCAAAAGATATTCCGGTTTTAAATCTCTATCAATTTCCCTCCTTTTGTCTTCACCATATAAACACCAATCCATATTCTTTTCTCCTCCAACTTCAAAAAATTGGGGACTGCTCTGCACAGTCCCCATAAGCCATCGTTTTCTTTTCACTTTATAATGCTGTAGCAAGATCTCTCGCCTTACTCTTTGGGATTGTATCCGTCCCTTTTGCCTTGATTTCTGCCTTAGCTTTCTCCAATCTTCCATGGATTCCACCTTTTACTTCCGCTTTTTCGGCTACTTTTTCTTTCTCCAGACGTGCTTCCCTGCGCTCAGCATTTTCCAATACTGCGGTCTTTTTGTCACAGAACTGAACCTTATCGGAAAGCTGCTCCTGTCTCTCCACCTTTGTCTCATTGACTTCCTGTACCATCGCATTTAATTCTGGAACCTGTAAAATACCGTTATCCGGGAGAATCAGCACTTCATGAACGGAAGATGGGATGACAAAGTAATCACTTCCCAGGCATTCCCCAATCTGTTTTCGAATATCTTCCTGCAGTAACAGGGAAGCTCCATTCATCTTAGCTTTGTTTGTCAGACAGAACATTGGGTTTTCCATGGCTTCCATATCCATTTTTTCATTCAGCAGGTTTTCTGGTTCTTCACCAAAAATCATAGATTTGATAATCTCATTCATATCCATAAGTGTGACACCTCGTTTTCGGTCTGCCGTCATTGCATCCGCCTGAATCTGTTCGGCAGATACTCCCCACTCGTTCATCAGAGAAACAGTTACTGGAATACTGCTGATTCCCTCTCCATTTTCCTCCAGATTTACTGCATAATAAGCTGCAAAATCTCCGTGTTCTGTGACTACTTTGTCTGCCAAACGATCGGTATTCCATTCTTTGTCACAAATTCTCATCTGTAATTTGTCCTTCATCTTTTCATAATCAAGAATATCCGGAACTCCCATATCAAAAAATTCTGCTTTACCCTGTGCTTCAATACGCATATCAGCTACATCCCCAACACAAGAATCTACATCTTTCCCATTGATATATTCCTGGTAGAGGGAATCCAGATAGACTGTCGGTACGATTCTCTGATCTCCATTTGGAATTGTAATGCCAGTAAGCTTCAATCCATTATTTTTTTCTACTTCCTGAAGTGTAATTTCTGCGTCCTTGTAAGACTCTGGCAGATACTCCTTTACATTGTCTTTGACATATTCATAAAATTCTTTTCTGTTCATCATACGCTTTTACCCCTTTCTGATCATGTGATGGTTCATTCTTTTTCTGCTGACCATCTGCTCGGCTTTCTTCTGATAAGCCATCATTCTCTTTAAAGTTTTCTCCTGGTTCTTTTTTGCTTCCTGTCTTTTTTCCATTGCTTTCATCATAGTTTTCTGTTCCTTTCTGTGATTTTTTGTATGAAAAAGGGAGCCTCACATAGAGGCTCCCAATCATAACCGTTGGTTTTAGTTTCCTTATTTGTTTTTCCTTTTTCTGCTGATATAAAGTCCTGCCATACCTCCTGTGGAGATTACCAGAAGCAGGATCGGCAGCCAGATATTTGTGCTGTCACCTGTTTTCGGTGCATTTGATACCTTTGTCTCTTCATGGGACTGTGGTGTATCCGGTGTTTTCGGTGTTTCTGGAACTTCCGGCTTCTCATTTGTCAGATTAAAGGTAACTTCTACAACCGGTGTACTGTCATCTGCATAAGCAAATGTCACTTCATGCTTGGTCTGATCCAGTGTGTATCCATCCAGTGTCTTTGTTTCCACCAGATAATACTTGATCGCTGTATCATATTTGCCGTTCTTAAATGTGGCAATCTCATACAGCTTACTTTCTGCATGACCGGCAGCATCTGTCTTTAAGGTTTCCAGAACTTTTCCTTTGCTGTCACGAAGTTCAAATTCTACCCCTTTCAGCGGTTCTCCTGATGATTTATCTGTCTTATTGAGAATCACTTTTCCCTTGGCAGTATCATCTTTCATAGCCACTTTCTGGATTTCTCCGTTATCTTTCACCTCAAATGTCACATCGGCTGTCAGAAGATATCCTTTCGGTGCCTGCTCTTCACGTAAGGTATATTTACCGATTGGCAGTTTTTCGATATAGTGTGCTTCCTCTGTGGAAGTCCAGCTCTCTACTACCTGATCATCCTTATCGAGAATCGTCAGTTTCGCACCTGGAATCTCAGTTTCTCCTGTGATATCAGTCTTACTGATCTCTACTTTTGTCACATCATCTTTCATCTCATGCTTCTGAACCTCTGCTGTATTCTCTACTGTGAAAGTAATACTTTCTGCAGTGACATATCCATCTGCCGGTTTTGTCTCTGTCATGGTGTATTCCTTACCAACAACCAGTTCTTTGATCACATGGGATTCTTCCGTAGAAGTCCATTCATCTACTGTATTGCCATCTGAATCCGTTACTTTCAGGTGTGCACCTGGAAGTTCTTTACCTGTTGTCAGGTCTGTTTTGGACAGCTCCACTGTGGTTGGCTGATTTTCAAAAGTAAAGTCGTAGCTTACTTCTGCCTGGTCTTCTCCAGCATATTCAAAGGTAAATTCCTGTACTTCATCTGTTGTAACAAATCCGTCCGGCGCAAAGATTTCTTTCACATAGTATTTTCCGTCTACCGGAAGATCTGCCGTAAAAGTGATCTGTCCTTTTTCATCCGTTACCCGCTGCTCAATCAGACTGTCTTTCTCAAGAAGTACCTCGCCCTTTGCATTTTTGATATTTTCACTGGTATAAAGACCGAAGACACCACCTGCAAGGACACGTTCTGTATCCTTTTCTTTCTTCAGAACCGTAACCTTTACTTTCTGACGGGCATTCTGCCATTTCTCATCATAAGTAATGACTGGTGTGTCCTGATCACGGTAAGAAAGATCAACATATCTCGGCTCTTTGTCCAGCACATAACCATGGGCTGTTTTTACTTCCTTCACATAGTATTTTCCAGCCGGGAGATCTCCCATCTGTGCAATACCATTGGAATCTGTAGTAATGGTTCCCACTTTTTCATCTGCTTTGAAATAATCTTCACTGACACCATCTGCCGCTTTGATATCTTCCGCAGCAAATACATCGAAAGTTACATCTGTAAGACTTCCAGTTACATATTCAAAGAGATGCTCCACAGTACCTTTTACATTGTCCAGAAGTGTCACTTTATCCAAAAACTCTCCATTTTTGTTGATGATCAGAAGTCCTGTCGGTACTTCATCTTTCATCTCTACTTTCTGAATCTCGGCGGTATCTTCCAGAGTGAACTTCACATCCGTTGCTTTCAGATATCCATAAGGTGCCATTTCCTCACGAAGAGTGTATTCCTCTCCAACTGTCAGGCGTTTGATCACATGTGGCTGATCTTTTACAGACGTCCACTGATCCACAACATTTCCTTCTTTATCAAGAACGGTGAGTTTTGCCCCATCCAGTTCCACACCTGTTGTTACATCAGATTTTGTGATTTCTACTGTTGTCGGCTGGTTCTTTTTCACTGTTTTCAGTTTTACTGTCTTCACATCCTGTCCCTGGTAAGAAGCATCCAGATTCAGAATTTCATCAGAGGATACAAATCCCGCCGGTGCTTTTAACTCTTTTACATAATACTGTCCAAGTGGCAGATCCAGCGTACATACTGCAAGACCATTATTATCAGAGGTCATTTCCTGTAAGAGTGTGTCTACTTTCACGATTACTTTTCCATCTGCCTTGATATCCGCTTTGTTATAGATACCAAAGACAGCTCCTGCTACGGTTGCACCATTTTCTGCATCCTGTTTTTCTACCTGAATCGCAACTTTCTGTCGGTCATCGCCAACAGTCACTTCCTGTTCGATCACAGGTGTATCCTGATTGGCATAGACAAATGCGACTTCTGATCTGTCATGGTTCAGGACAAATCCTTCCGGTGCAGTCTTTTCTACTACATAGTAAGAACCAAGCGGCAGGTTATCAGCAACTGCTTTTCCGTCTTCCCCAGTCGTTACCGTTGTTACCAGTGCATCTTTTGCATAGATCAGCTGTCTGTTTCCGTTTTCATCTTTCTGATAATCCGGTGTATAGATATTTTCAGCTGCATAGACATTAAATTCCGCACCCTTAAGGTATCTTTCTTCATAAACAAAATCCTTTTTAAATCCGGTCAGCATCTCACCTTTTTTATAGATCGTCAGCTTTCCTTTTACCGGATGGTTCTCGTAATCTACCGTAATAATGGCATCTCCGCTCTCAGAATCCATCTGGTATGCTGTGTTTGCATCCACCGCAATCTCTACATAGTTCTTGTTGATTGTGTACCCTTCCGGTGCGTTGACTTCCTCAATCCGGTAATGTCCGATCTTCAGATTCTTCGGCATGATCAGATATCCCTGGCTGTCCGTAAAATAGGACTTATGGGTTGTTGTCACTGGGTAAGTTGTTACCTGTTCCACATACTTTTTATTATCCAGGTCATATACCTTAAATTCTGTTCCTGCAATCAGGACGGATTTCTTTGTTTCATCGTCTTTTTTCACGATTTTCAGTTTTGCCTTAAACTCTTCATCCAGAAGCACTCGCCAGATCTGTGGCTCATTTGGATGATGCTCTGTGATATTCACTTCAAAATCATCAACTGGCTTGTAATTGTGCGGTGTTGTTGTCTCACGCACGATATAGCTTCCAAATGATAATGGAATACTGCAGGCATAACCTTTTTCATCTGTGAAAATCTCAGTTGCTCCATTTTCTCCACTCACTACTGGTTTGGCAGAATCAAAATCATAGCTTCCATCTGCTTTCTTTGTAAGGGAAGATTTCAGATAAACTGTAAATCCGGCTCCGGATAACAGATCTGCATCGGTCTTTCCATTGTTGGCTGCTTTGATGATCTGGAATGGCTGCTTGATGACCTGCTCACTGGAAGTGCACTCTCTTTTTACTTCTGCTGTCATATCTCCTTCATAACTGCACGTAAGATCATGCTCTTCTGTATCTGCCAGGTATCCGGTCGGCGGTGTAATCTCTTTGATATAATATTTGCCAAGATACAAGCCATTTACAGAAGCCTGTCCTTTGTCATCTGTTGTAAGAGATGCTATCTGTTCTCCTGCTTTATAAATAGTTCCGGTTGCTCCGTCCGGATGCACGATATCTTCACGGGCATACAGTCCATAAACTGCACCTTTCAGTGTCGCATCTCCCTGCGGTACTGCTTTTCCTGTTTCTTTATCAACTTTGAATAAATTGATCTTTGCTGTCACACGGTCATTGCTGAAGGTATGGGCAAAAGATACGGTTGCTTCTTTATCATTAGTGTAAGAAAACTGGAACGTATACACATCTTCTGTATTTCTTACATAGCCTTCCGGCGCCTGATCTTCTTTTACAGAATAGGAGTATCCAATCGGCAGGTCTGCTGTGAATTTGGCAGTTCCGTCTGCACCAGTAGTTGCTTTCTCAATCAGCGTTCCTTTTTTCACAACAACGGTTCCGTCTGCATTTCTAATATCATCGGATGCATACAGAGCAAAAATACCGCCATTCAGTGGTTTCTTGGTGTCTTTATCCTGTTTTACTACGGAAACATCTGCTTTCTGTCTCTCGTTGTTAAAAGTCACATCTGCAAATACAACTTCTTTATTCTGTCCGGCATAGGTCAGAGTCACTGGCTTTTCTTCGCTGCCGTTATAGAAATTGTCCGGTGCTTTTGCTTCTTTCACCACATAGCTTCCAAGATGCAGGTTCTTCAGTGTGACAGAACCATTCTCACCTGTTGTCAGATTTTCTTTTACCAAGTCACCTTTGCTGTACACTTTTGTGCCATAAGCAGTTACGATATCCGCTCCGGCATACACGTTATATACTGCATTTTTCTGTCTGCGGTTTTCATACTGAAATACCGTTCCATTTTCACTGACATCTGCTCCGGTCAGAACCTGTCCTTCTTTGTAAATGGTAAGCTCTGCCAGCTGTTCCTTATTTTCCACGGTCACAGATGAAGTCTTACTTGCTACCAGTTTTACATTTGTTGCCGTTGCATTTACTACATATCCCTGTGGTGCTGTGATCTCTTTCAGATAAACGGTATCCTGTGTCTTGATGATCGTAACAGAGGATTTTCCATTCTTATCTGTTGCCGGCATCTGAGTGATCAGCTTTGTACAAGCCTCATCGCTGTATACACCGAATACTGCACCTGCAAGATTGACATCCGCTGTATCGTCTTTCTTTACGATTTCGATCGTAGCCTGTTCAATCCAAGACACTTTGAAATCAATATATTTTTCATCTGTCACACCTTCACCAAATACCAACGCAAGATCCTGCGTGTCAGATCCGGTGGTGATTTTATAAGCAGAGTAATCTTTTGTAATACTTCCCTTCATTGTAGAAGACCAGCTCTGTGCCACGTCACTCACCTGTGTCAGTGGTGCAGAAAGATAAAACTTTGTTCCTCCGCAAATTTCTACACTTGCACCAGCTTTACTTGTTGTGCCTGTGCTTAGATTATGAAGTTTCACACCAGACGGAAGCTTCATCGTAATTGTCTGTAGCTTATCTGCTTTGAATGTAATATCTTTGGTTCTCTGTGAATTGCCATCCACATAAGCTTTTACATCTCCATCAGAAAATGACATTGCTACATCCGGTATTTCTGGCTGTGAAACACAATAATTATACAATTTCATTGCTAAATTCTTGGCTGTACTATTCGCTCCGGAAAAAGCGTCGCCACTTCCATTAGCATAAGAAGCCGCCAGATGAACAAGAATGAATTTTGCTCCAGCACTAAGATTTCCATAACCATTCTCTTCTGTAAAGAATCCTTCATCTCCTGCTGCCTTGGTTCCGTAATAACATACCTTAGCTAATGTTTTTCCATCTCCGACTTTACTAATCGTGTAATTACCTGTTCCTGGTCCCGGTTTTGATGGCTGTACACAGTAAGCAGTCGCAGATACATTTCCAAACTGAACCGTATACTGATAGGTAAGATAAGAACCATAACCATAATCCGCATAACGATACAGAGTTCCTCTTGTAACAGATACTTTCTGTACACTTCTTGCACTTGTCTTTGCCATAAAAGTGACTGTTTCACCAGCTTCCATGGCGTATAAATCAATTCCTTCCTCTTCTGCCTGCTCCATTGCATCCGATACTGTAAGACCTGTTTCCGAATCCGTTGTATTTTCAGTATCTTCTTCCATATCCGGTAATAGTTCGCTTGCCTGAGAATCAAATTCTTCTATCTCGCTTTCCGTCACTTCCTCTGTTGGAAGCAATTCCGAGTCTGCTTCTGAATTCTCCGTTTCCTCTGTCTGCTGTTCACTGCCAGCTGTTTCTGATTCGGTTACTGCTTCACTCCCTGCAGTTTCTGTCTGTACTTCTGTTTCTTTCTCACGCACAATCAGCTTTCGGCTGATCTGGTACTTCGGATGCTCCTGATTTACCGGTTCCACATAATAGACCGCTTTGTAAGTGTCCGCATGATCTGTCGTAAAATCCTCATTCTTATCATTCTTTGCTTCCTCAAATGTGACTTTAACCTTGTTATCATCCTTGATTTCCAGTCCGGTATAATCTGATTTCACATTAAATACACTGCCTGTTTCGATTTCATAATCTTTGGCAGTCACCACCTCATCTTCATCCAGAAGGTCTTTCACTTCCTCATAAAGTGGAGGTTTTTCCTCTGGCTGGATCTCCGCTGCATATGCAGTCATCGGAGATAACACTGTACTAAGCATTGTCATGCCTGCCAGCAAGCCAGATACTACTTTTCTAAAATTACCTTTTTTCTTCATGCTAAGGTCCTCTCTTTCATATATTTGTATTAAAACAGACAGTCCTTAGACTGCCTGCAATACACTACTTATCGTTGTGGGAAAATCAGATTGAACTGCACATTTCCCTCGCCGGGATCAACCATTTCCACAGTTGCTTCATACTGTCTCCCTGTTTTTCTTGATACCAGATCCTTATAATGGATTTTTCCTTTAGACAGGAACTTCTTTGCTGCCGTCTTATCCATCTTTTTTCCCTGACTCGCAAGGAATTTATCATTCTTCCATAAGATAAAAGCACAGTTCCGGTCAGAACAGTAAAAGTTTACTTTCCCTTCCCTGACATCTGCTCCACAGCGGGGACATTTGCCAATGACTTCTCCTTTTGCCTTTCCCTGAAACTGATCTTTCTTTTCTTCTGAAATCCCCTGGTATCTGGCAACCAGTTCCTGCATCAGCTCTGTAATCCCATTTAGAAATTCATCTGCAGTCTCTGTATTCTGGACAATGTGATTCAATGCCATTTCCCACTCTGCTGTCATCTTCGGAGATTTAATCTCATCTGGCAGAACCGTAATCAGTACATTGCCATCATCTGTCGGCACCAGATTTTTCTTTTCCCTTTTCACAAAACCAGACTGAATCAGTTTTTCAATGATTGCTGCCCTTGTTGCCGGAGTACCAAGTCCTTTCTTTTCCGTATCTTCGGTCAGTTCTTCATTTCCTGCACGTTCCATTGCAGAAAGCAGGGTATCTTCTGTGTACTGTTTCGGTGGCTGTGTGAAATGCTCCGATACCAAAGAATCACAGGGACCGTAATGCTTGCCTGCCCAGATATCCAGCTCCGGCTCTTCTTTCTCAATCTTTACGCCAAAGAACTGTTTCAATTTATTTTCGATTGCCTTGAATCCTTCCTGCTTTGTTTTCTTTGCTGTGAGATAAAACGTATGATAATTACAAGTAATCTGGCATTTATGGCTCTCATAAATATAAGGATCTGCAGTTGCTGTCAGAACCCTGGCACTGATCAGATACAAAATCTTGCGGTTTCGTTCTTTCAGTTCACCAATATCTGCTTTGGCTACTTCCATGGTTGGGATAATCGCATGGTGATCGGATACTTTCTTTGAATTTAATACCTTACTCACGTCCGGTTGATATTCCAGACCTTCAGCATAAGGCATTTTCCCAAGTAACATCTGAATCAGAGTTTCTGTGCTTTCTCCCATCTCATCTGTCAGATACTGGCTGTCTGTTCTCGGATAAGTGACAAGCTTCTGCTCATACATCTCCTGCACGGCATCCAATGTCTGCTGTGCGGTATAACCAAACATTCTGTTAGCTTCCCTCTGCAGAGTGGTCAGATCATAGAGCTTCGGAGGGCGGACCGTTTTCTCTTTCACATCATCCTTTTCCACTTCGCACATACGCTCCATACAGTCCGCAGCCACTCTATCTGCATCTTCTTTTTTCTGAAAATGCTCTGTGACCGCATCCATCTCGTCAAACTTGATATGAGCCATATAATATTTTTCTTTGGTAAATTCCTTGATCTTCTGATTTCGATCCACGATCATGGCAAGTGTTGGTGTCTGTACTCTTCCAACTTTCAGATTCTGGTTATACAGAACGGAAAAAAGACGGCTCGCATTGATTCCCACCAGCCAGTCTGCCTTTGCCCTGCAAAGTGCTGACTGATAGAGACTGTCATAACACGAACCGTCTTTTAATGACGCAAATCCATCTTTAATTGCCTGTTCCTCCATGGAAGAGATCCAGAGCCGCTTCATCGGCTTTTTGCATCCTGCCTGCTCATACACCAGACGGAAGATCAGCTCACCTTCACGTCCTGCATCAGTGGCACAAATCACTTCATCTACTTTGGAATCTCTCATCAGTTTCTTTAAGATTCCAAACTGCTTTTTCGTGCCTTCCAATACCCTGTGTTTCCAACATTCCGGCACAATCGGCAGATCTTCATATCTCCATTTTTTATATTTTTCATCGTATTCTGATGCATCACATAATCCAACCAGATGTCCTACGCACCAGGAAACGAGATAACCGTTTCCTTCCACGTAGCCATCTTTTCTTGTTCTGGCTCCAAGCACGGAAGCCAGTGCCATCGCAACCGATGGCTTTTCTGCAATCACTAATTTCATTTACTCCTGCTCCTCTTCTTCATCTTCCAGCACATTATCATCAAACTCTTCATCTCTCAGGATTTCCGGTTCTGTACTTTCTTCCTGCTCATCTGCATCGTCTACTTCCCGTTTTTCTGACTCTGAATCTTCGGATTCATCTTCATCCTCTTCCATCTCATCCTCGTCATCATATTCATGCTTTGGTTTATAGACTTTGAAGTAATATCCTCCTGCCGCAGCTCCTACTGCAACCAGTGCAATCAGAAGATACGTTCCAAATGGACTTTTATCTTCTGGCATCTGGATTTCATCCTCTACCTTATCTTTCTCATCTGCCTCTGTCGTTTCCGGCTTTTCTTCTTCAGCCTGTTTCTCTGGTTCTGCATAAACCGTATCTACTTCCGGAAGTGTCACGGAATCAGAAAGTGTGAAGTTCATCAGATCTTTCTCGCTGACTTCGGTAAGGAAATACACATTATCCTGAGATTTTGAATTGTCGATGATCAGGTAGAAAATCTTACCACTCTTAGTTGAAATGGTATAAAACTCTTTTGTGCCTTCCGTAGCTGTTTTAGTAACAGAATCTGCTGTCTCGCTTTCTTTATTAAGCTGTTCCTCAATACCTGTCACTGTCCGATCATCCACAGTTCCTTTTGCATCTGTTGGCTCAGAAGCCTGTGCATCCTGCGGAAGTGGTGAAGTCGTTGTTTTCTCAGTCCCAGTTGCATCTGCACTGGTCGTAGTTGCCATTGCACCATTGCTGTCACTGGAAGTTTTCTGTTTCTCTGCCTGCTTCTTTGCCCATTCATAATAAGGATTCTGCAACACATACTTTTCAGAAGTATTTCCGGCACCGTCTGTTACCGTAATCTCAATCTGTTTTGTAGTAAAATCTTTCTGTGTCAATTGCACTCTCAGCATTCCATCCTTCAAGTCTGTATAAGTGGTGCCATTGACTGTTACTGCAGTAATCCCTGATACTGTATCATTCCCCTGAATCGTCAGCACACCATCTGTCAGGGAAGCAGAGAGTGTCGGCTTTTCCGTGTCATAACACTTAATAGAACGATTCTGCTCATACACCTTTCCATCACCATCTGTCACACGCACATAGACCGTCTGATTACCAGTAATGGAAATACTTCCATTCCCTGTCACATCCTGCCAGCTTCCGTCTTTCCCAGCTTTCGCTTCAATTTTTGTGATAGAAAATCCTTCTGGCATATGACTGGCATCCACAGTAATTGCGACTGCCGTTTCCCCCTGTCTCCAGCCATCTGGCTTTTCAATCGTAATTGCGGGTGCTGTATTCTCTGCTGCTAACACACTCTGTGTCTGCAACATAGGCGATGTCAGGCAAAGAATCGTTGTTGACGTAAGCAATCCTTTTTTCACGCTATTTTTAGATTTCTTCTGTTTCATCTTCTCTAAATTCATCATCAGACCTTGTTTCCTCCTTCTGTATTTCTACCCTGCCGGGCAGTTCATTTTTCATTCTCTTTTTAAAAGCTTCCAGCTCTGGAATGCTCATATCCATCGCACGGATAATTTTTACAATTTCCAGATTTTCCGCTTCTGTTTTTGCAATCTCCGCAGCCTTGAACCGCTTTAAATCTGCTTCATATCTGGCTTTGGATGCTTCCATTTTTTCCTTGGCTTTCTCATAATCTGCCGTTGCTTTTTCAAGACTTTTCATCGCTTCTCCTTTCCGGGCGGCTGTTATACCGCCCTTTTCCTTACCATCGCCCGAATCCATAGAAATGGCTCTGCCAGTATGGAGAGTTGATGGACGTGTACTGAACCGGATGCCCACAATGGATCATCTGACCATTGCCCACATAGATTCCAATATGCGTTACTGGTTCTCCTGCATCGTAGGTTCCGGTAAAGAAGATCAGATCTCCTGGCTGTGCTTCTGACTGAGATACCGGCGTGCAAATGTCATATAATCCTTGTGCTGTTAATCTTCCTGTATTCCTTACACCCGAATGTGTCAGGCAGTAACTTACGAATCCAGAACAGTCAAATCCACTTGGCGAATATCCACCCCACACATATGGTGTTCCAAGATATCTCGCTGCTTCATTTAACAAACGCTGTGCTGCTTCACTGGTATATTCATTGCCGCCAAAGCCTGCTCCTTCTCCAGTTTCCAGATAAAAGATCGGGTTTAACCGCTCTCCATTTTTCAGAAGTTCAATATGAAGATGGCTTCCTGTAGAATTTCCAGTATTTCCTACAAGACCTATCTCATCACCTTTCGTGACGGATGCTCCTGCAGATACACTCCGGCTGCTTAAATGTGCATACCGCAGTTCATAGCCTTTACTGTCCTTGATTACAACATAATTGCCATAGCTGTCGTTATAAGCAGAAGTTGTAACTGTTCCGGTCAGCCCTGCCATTACTTTTGTCCCTTCCGGTGCTCCGATATCCATACCATTGTGTAACTGATTTGCTCCTGAAATTGGATGAATCCGATATCCATAATAGCTGGTCACACTGGAATACCAGTTAAAATCAACCGGTGTTGCAAACATCTGCAAGTTGCCTTTTGTATCGTTGTAAGCACTGAACAGTTCTTTCTGGAAAAATCCCAGCCTGTCCTGACAGATTGACATCAGGTTTCCACTATTTAAGGTGACATTCAGCACATCTACATCTCTTGTCCTGGTCACTTCCACTTCATTGCTTCCATTATCATCTGCCAGATAACATTCCCATGTCTGATGTCCATGTGCAGATGCTGCCGCATGACTGTCATAATAGACATCAAATTGTACACCGTATCTTGCGAAAGCTCCGGTATCTTCTACGGTATATTCGACACCATTCATAACTACCTTTGTTCCCATTGGAACAAACGGATTGGAAGCATCTACCGCTAAGGTATGATTGGCAGTTGGATATGCTCCACTGGCAGTCGGTCCTCCGCTCCAAATACCACAACAGATTGGGCAGTTGCAATAGCCACTGGTCACAACCTGTCCCAAAGATTCTCCAACTCTTACTGTTGCTGTCTCCGTTACAGTCTCATTGACTGCTTCAGTAGTTAAATGATATTGCTCTGCAAACAAGGCGTCCAGCTCCGGCTTGACCTGTTCAAAGGTAAATTCTTCATACTTTGCTGACAAATAACTGATCAGGATAAACGGATCATGCTCAATAGGTCCGATGTTATATCGGTATTCCTCATGTCCCGGTTCTTCAGATTCCATGTTGTTGATCCGCTCCTGCAGATTAGCTTCCAGCTGTGTGTAATACAGTTCCGCTTCCCGGATTGCCTGATCCGATGACAGATAACTGGTTCCGGTATAAGTGATCACATTTTGTAAAAACACTGCAGAGCAAGACGTGACATTCGTTATGATCAGAAACAGCAATCCGATCAGAACTGCTACACTGATATACACCTTCCGGTTTTCTTTAAAGAAGTTGGTGACTTTGCCGCCAATCTTCTTGATATAATCAATCGTACCTTTTGTAGCTGTTCCTACTGTCTGTTCACTTCGCTTCGCTTTGGCATAATCCCGTTTGATCTGTTGCTTCTGAATCTGTTTTTTCAGTTTCTTCTGCTCCTGATGGGCTACAGCCTGTGTCTGTTTCTCTGCCTGTCTTTCAAGTCTGCTTCTTTTTCTGAATGCCCTCTGTTTCCTGCGTCTGGCACTTCTCTGTTCCAGCCGGTAAACACCTTCGCCGCTTTCTTCTAACTTATGGGCACCTTCTACCGCCGCATTATCGTCTTCATTTTTGCTGATCTCACGGTGCAATGCTACGGAAGTTGCACTTCCTGCTTTCTTGACAACAGAAGTTTTTTCAGTTTTCACAGATTCCCCTTCGCCAAACTTCAGGCAGGATTTCTTCTTTCCAGGAGATTCTCCTTCATTTGCCTGATAGACCTGTGCTTTCTTGGAATGCTGCTTTGCTTCCTTTTTCTTTCTTGCTTCTTCATAAGAAAACTTTTTGGCTTTTTCTTTCTGTTTCTGATGGCGGAAATTGACTCCATCCGTATCCATCTGGTTCAATTTCTCCATATCTTTGTCATTTTTCACAGAAGCACCAGTTTCCTCATAAGCAAACTTCAAACGTTGTTTTTGTTTTGGCTTTTTGCTGCCACCTGTCTGATTTCTCCGGCTGTCTCCTCTGTTTTCTGATAGATCAGCACGTTTTTCTTTCAGTCTCCCTGACTGTCCGGCTTCGGATTCTTCTGCAAGTCTGGATTCTTTTCCGACTTCAGCACGGATTCTTTTTCTATTTTGCTGTTTACTACTCTGTCCAAAATCCTCACTTTGCTTCTCTGTCCGTATCAGTTCCGGTGCATCTCTGGATTTTTGCACAGAGGGACGAATATTTTTCCCACTCCGTTCAGACTGGCGGGAAGACTTATCCACAAGGCTTACTTCTTTTTCCCCCTGTTTTCCTCCCATCTGCACATCACTGGCACGGTTACTGACACGAACAGAAGATTTATCCGTCAGGTTTTCTTCCACCAGACCATCCTTGGTCATTTTCTGGACTTTCTTATCCCTGACTTTCATTCTCTGTTCTGCCACTGATTACTCCTCCTTCTTCGGATACCCTTTCCCTGCCTGTAATAAACAGAGAAAAGCGATGCCAAATACAGCACCGCCACTAAAAGTTAATACATATGAAATTGCTCGTAACATTGTCTTCTCCTTTGATTTAACCTGCTTCAGAAGTCTCCTCTAAGCGGGTTGTCATGATTTTATAGAGGGAATTCTTCGGGAATCTGTCTACAAATGGGATAATGACATTTCCATAGAACAGAAGTCCTTCACCCTCATTACTGTTGGTTACATAAGACAGCTGGGTTGGTGAAATATTCAACTGTTTAGCCAGAATCTGCCTGTCACCGGATGCCTGGTTGAGCATATAGATAAAATCAGAGTTTTCAAAAATATTCTCGATTTCCCTGGAAGCTAAAAGATCCTTAATGTTCTGGGTAATTCCTGTCGGAATACCGCCCCATTTACGGAATCGCTTCCAGATTTCCACGCTGTAGGCTGCTGTCTGTTCTTCTTTTAAGAGAAGATGGAATTCATCCACATAGTAACGGGTGGAT
>OMFM01000536.1_pt1 | contig 15409 bp, 11 predicted proteins | sample 1645661 | NCBI WGS metagenome assembly OMFM01 (sample SAMEA103958128, study PRJEB25191) | human gut metagenome | reverse complement strand
GGTATTTAAGGTAAACTGATTATTACCCCCATTTACACATAAGTATTATGCAACAGGAAGACGATTTGAGAGCACTCGCCAAAATAATGGAATTCGGAAGGGCGGTGAGCATTTTTCTTTTGGTGGTACACGTATACGTGTATTGTTATCCGAGCATTGCCAGCTGGAATTTAAATCTGGAAGTGACAGACAAGATAATTATGAACTTCAACAATACAACCGGAATCTTCAATTGCGTCCTATGGAGCAAGCTGGCAGCTACCCTGCTGATGGCCGTCTCGTGTCTGGGAACAAAAGGTGTCAAGGGCGAGAAGATCACCCGGCACAAAATCCATGCAGCACTCTTCGCAGGATGCATCCTTTTCTTTCTCAACTGGTGGATATTGGATTTGACCCTGCACCATGCGGCTGTCACCGCACTTTATGTATTCACATTGGTGTCCGGCTATCTTTGCCTGCTGATGGCAGGATTGTGGATGAGCCGTCTATACAGGCACAACCTGATGGAGGACGTGTTCAATCTCGAAAACGAGTCTTTCCAACAGGAAACACGGTTGATGGAAAATGAATACTCAGTCAACCTGCCGACAAAGTTTCAGTATCAGGGGAGGCTCAATGACGGATGGATAAATGTGGTGAATCCCTTCCGCGCAACCATCGTGCTTGGCACACCCGGTTCGGGAAAATCGTATGCGATAGTCAATAATTACATCAAACAGCAAATCGAAAAAGGCTTTGCTGTTTATATTTATGACTACAAATTTCCTGACCTTTCAGAGATAGCTTACAACCACTTAATCAGTCATTTAGATGGATATAAAGTGAAACCTAAATTCTACATGATTAACTTTGACGACCCACGTAAAAGCCACCGATGCAACCCGATAAATCCGGCGTTTATGACGGACATATCGGACGCATACGAAGCCAGTTATACAATCATGTTAAATTTAAATCGCAGTTGGATAACCAAGCAGGGGGACTTTTTTGTAGAAAGCCCGATTATCCTGCTGGCTTCTATCATTTGGTTTTTGAAAACCTATCAGGGTGGTAAGTATTGTACATTCCCGCACGCTATCGAGTTTCTGAACAAAAAATATGCCGATACGTTCACTATTTTAACCAGTTATCCCGAACTGGAAAACTACCTTTCACCGTTCATGGACGCATGGGAATCCAATGCGCAAGACCAGTTGCAGGTGCGCCCGTAAGGGTATATGATAAATATAGCTTTGGCAAGCTATTAGGTACGTGTTCTTTGAAATAATTACCTATCACCAACCGGCTTATCCATTCAACGAAAGACGATGGGGAGTGTAGCATGTCGGTAAAGCCACAAGTGGACTAATTGTCAAGTCCTGACCGGGTGGCGAGGTGAAACGATAGATATGAGGATAAAGCCTATACTGGTTGAACGATAGTCTGAGCGGCTCGATGGTTAAGCCTTGACGGAAGACAGTTATAGACGTCAAGTCGTGATACCCAACTTCTCCTTGTAGGTTGTTTGGGCAAAGGAACTTATCACGGAGCAACTACATACATAGTAAAGGACGAAAGTCGTATCCGACAATCTATCATGCTAATAGTTATCATATATCTAAACGGGGATTGCCTAAGTGGGGCAACCCATATGGCAACAGAGCTTCCGTAGTAGTCTGAGCAAGGGAAAGCCTTGTACATGGCGAAGGGGGGCAGCCAATATCGTTTAATGTCAAATTTTGGAAAATGTGAGAGACATGAAAAGAAATCCAGAAAAGATATTAAACAGTCTAACTGAACACAGTTCCGACTTGGCTTACAAGTTTGAACGTTTGTATCGGATACTGTTTAATGAAGAGATGTACTACATTGCCTATGAACGCATCTATGCGAAACAGGGTAATATGACAAAAGGTGTCGATGGTAAGACCATTGATGGCTTTAGTATATCCCACGTTGAACGGTTAATTGATGCGCTCAAAGATGAAACGTATCAGCCGAAGCCCTCTCAACGAGTGTATATTCCCAAGAAAAATGGGAAGATGCGTCCGTTGGGTATTCCGTCATTCATTGACAAGCTTTTGCAGGAAGTTATTCGAATGATTTTGGAAGCAATATACGAGGGCAGTTTTGAAAACTCCTCTCATGGTTTCAGACCACAGAGAAGTCCACAGACTGCACTTTGGAGCATACAAAAGACATTCAACAATACTAAATGGTTTATCGAGGGAGATATTAAAGGCTTCTTCGATAACATCGACCATGAAGTATTGACAACCATTCTTTCAGAACGCATTTCGGATATGCGTTTCCTACGTCTAATCCGAAAATTCTTGAATGCCGGGTATGTGGAAGATTGGATATTTCATAAATCGTACAGTGGAACACCTCAAGGCGGAATAATAAGCCCTATATTGGCAAATATCTACCTTGACAAGTTCGATAAATACGTTAAGGAGTACATCCAAAAATTCGATAAGGGCAAAAGGCGCAAAGAAAATCCGATTGTCAAACGTTTCGGACAACGAAAAGCCTATTTAGTAGCAAAGCTGAAAAGGTCAACGGACGAAGCAGAACGGCAGCTACTGTTGAAGCAAATTAATGAAATTGTCAAAGAACGTCTGAAATATCCCGCAAGTGACGAAATGGATGCGAATATGAAACGTCTGAAATATGTGAGATACGCAGATGATTTTCTGATTGGTATAATCGGCAGCAAAGAAGACTGTATCCACGTCAAAGAGGACATAAAACAATTTATGGCTGAAAAATTAAAATTGGAAATGTCTGACGAAAAAACGCTGATAACCAATGCAAGGAAACATGCCAAATTCCTTGGATATGACGTATTTGTACGCAAATCCAATGACACCCATAGGGATAAGAACGGACATCTGACAAGAAGTTTGGACCACAAGATAGTTTTGTATGTGACTACCGAAGTCATGAGAAAGAAACTCCTTGAATATGATGCGGTCAAAATTACCGTACAAAAAGGCAAGGAGGTTTGGAAACCGAAAGGTCGTTCATACATGCGTTGTCTTGATGATTTGGAAATTATAAGCCAATATAACTCTGAAATCATGGGGTTCTATAACTTTTACTCGATTGCAAACAACAGTCCTGTGATAGATTCATTCTATAATATAATGGAATACAGTATGTATAAGACATATGCCGCAAAATACACTACCTCGAAAAAGAAAATCATTGCGAAGTATAAGAAAAACGGAGTGTTTGCAATACCGTACACCAATAAAAGAGGATATGAGTTTAAACGTGAGTTCTACGACAAAGGCTTTAAACGCAAGGAACTACCTAATCGATACTTAGATGACAGACTTCCAAACACGGTTGCCATAACTGGTGGCAGAAATGGTCTAATCAAGAGACTTCAAGCACATGTATGTGAGAACTGCGGTGCTACGGATAGCCTTGAAATGCACCATGTACGCAAATTGAAAGACCTTAAAGGTAAAAGTGATTGGGAAGTTAAAATGATTTCACGTAAACGTAAAACATTAGCAGTATGTTCAATATGTCATCACAAGATACACGCAGGAAAGTTAGACTGAATGAGAAGGTGGAGAGCCGTGTACGGGGAGACCTGTATGCACGGTTCGGAGGCGAGTGCTTGGAAACCTGCTACTGTCAAAGGTGGCAAGGCGCTGGGTGCTTAGCCTATGGACAGCTTGCAAGTGCTAAAATCCCGCTTTCCCGTATGATAAGTCCGGCTTTATATTGGGTAATGACAGGTGATGATTTTTCACTGGATATAAACAATCCGGAAGAGCCTAAAATTTTAGTAGTAGGTAACAATCCCGACCGCCAAAATATCTATTCCTGTGCTTTGGGACTGTATAATTCCCGTATTGTGAAGCTGATAAACAAGAAGCACCAACTCAAAAGTTCCGTAATCATAGATGAATTACCGACCATCTATTTTCGGGGACTGGATAACCTGATAGCAACGGCACGAAGCAACAAGGTAGCGGTCTGTTTGGGCTTTCAGGATTTCAGCCAGTTACGCCGGGATTATGGGGACAAGGAAAGCAAAGTTATCGAAAATACTGTGGGTAATATCTTTTCCGGTCAGGTGGTTTCTGAAACGGCTAAAACGCTTTCAGACCGTTTCGGAAAGGTACTGCAAAAACGGCAAAGCATGACTATCAACCGGAACGATAAATCAACTTCTATCAGTACGCAGATGGATAGCCTGATACCACCCAGCAAAATATCCAATCTCACACAGGGTATGTTTGTGGGTGCGGTCAGCGACAATTTCGATGAACGGATAGAGCAGAAAATATTCCATGCGGAAATTATGGTGGATAACGAGAAAGTGAAACGGGAAACAGCCAGTTACAAAAAACTACCCCAAATTATAGATTTCAGGGACGAGGACGGGAACGACCGGATGCAGGAAGAAATACAGTCGAATTACAATCGGGTCAAGCAGGAAGTCCAGCAGATTGTCACGGACGAAATGGAACGAATAAAGAACGACCCTGAATTACAATATTTAATTAATGAATAGTAGTTTGTATTGTTGTATTGGTGTTATTGTATCGATATTTGTGTTTTTATTTACGATATTTGATATATTTATATCGATATATTTGTTTTGTATTACGAAATACGCTATATTTGCCACATAATTGATTTCAATAGACTATGTACACAGAAATATTAAGAATAATAGAAGGGGGATTAGCTAAAGACACGAAAAAAGTCTATAGCTATTCCAAGTTACTTGCCGAAAAAATGGGCAAGGATGGAGATAGCAGGATGTCTAAAATGATTATGAAAGCAATAGAAAATAGAATGGCTACGACCATTACTATGGATGAATTGCTAACAACACCTGTTGACCAAGAAAGCCGATTGAGTATTGTAGATGTATCAGTCCCCTCGGTTGATAGTACGCCAATTGTACTACCAAAATTGATAGATAATAAAATAGCAGACTTTATTAATGTTGTAAAACACCAAAGTCAGTTAATTCAAAAAGGAGTAGAAACGTCAAATTCACTACTTCTTTATGGAAGTCCGGGATGTGGAAAAACAACTATTGCTAAATATATATCTGAAAAAACAGGATTGCCCTTAGTCGTTGCAAGGTTTGATGCCATTGTGTCTTCCTTATTAGGGAATACAGCCAAGAATATTAGAAAAATTTTTGACTTCGCTGATAATAAACCTTGTATTTTATTTTTGGATGAATTTGATGCTATTGCGAAAGCAAGGGATGACCAATATGAATTAGGAGAATTAAAAAGAGTAATAAATAGCCTCTTGCAAAATATAGATTCTTTTGCAAAACAGAATATTCTTATCGCAGCTACTAATCATCCGGAATTGTTAGATAAAGCAATTTGGAGAAGATTTAATACGGTTATAGAAATAGGTGCTCCTCAAGATGAAGAATTAGTTAGACTATTAAAAACTTTTGTAGATGATTTTAATACGGATTTTACGACTGATGAAAAAAAATGCGATAAAATAGCTAAATTACTTATTGGTAAGTCGCCATCTGATATAAAAACAATCATCAATAATGCAAAAGCTAAAATTGTTATAAGCAATAGAGATATTCTCCAATATGAAGATGTTTTGATTGAATTGTTTGAGTTTAACAATAGAGGTAATCTTACTGTTGACGGGTTAGTAGAATATTTGAATGACAATGGAGTTCCCCAAGCGGCTATTGCTGATAGGATGGGAATTTCTCTTAGACAGGTTCGCAATTATTTAAATAAACAATCATAGTTATGGCAAAAAATCTTCCTATTAAGTTCTTTCAAAAAAGACAAAAAGACGAATTAGATACGGAAGGTGGTAGTAGCAATAAGCCACCTAAATGGGTCAATCCTGAAACTGTATGTGAGAAATCAATACATTTTAGACAAGTGTTAAATGAAGTCGCAGAGTCTTTGTCAAGAAAAGTAAAACGTAATAACTACGTTCCTTCTGTTGTAAAATTAAAGATGAATTCTGATGCCTTAGCTAAAACTTATCGGAGAGAAGTTGCCAACCTATTTAATGTAGGTAAGTTAAATACGATTGGAGTAAGTGGTGAAGATGAGGTCTTGGTTAAAATAGATAACAAAGATGATTTGCGAAGAATTTCTGATAAAATAGCATATGCAGAAATGAGCCATCCTACTCCTTCTATTATCATAGGTATTTCTGCTATAATTAACATTGAAGAGTTTAGACCTCAAGTTAATGTAACACCTACTACCGGAACAATATTGAAAGTCAAACTATTTAACTACTATGACAATTCTTTGAATAGTGTCTTAATTAAAGAATTTGAAAAGTATTGTAAAGAGCATAGGTTAAATTATAAAAGTGTTCCTTATTCTGGAGAACTGAATATTTACCGAATAGATGGTATCACTATAGACGCATTTAATGAAATAAAAGAATTTGATGGTATTCAATTAATATCAGAGATGCCAACTTATGATATTACTATGGATTCTGTTTCTGAAAAGAACAATATACCTGTAAAATATCCTAAAGCTGGTATTGAATATCCGGTAGTAGGAATATTGGATACAGGAATTGCAGATATAGACCATTTAAAGCCTTGGTTATGTGACGAAAGCATTACATACTATTCTAAAGAAGATGTAAATAAAAGTCATGGAACTTTTGTTGCAGGAGTATTATTATATGGAGATGAATTAGAGGGGGAAAATTATACTGGATTTGATGGGTGTAGGTTATTGGAAGCTATTGTAATGCCAGATACTTCAAAACAAAGTATAACTGAAGATGAATTGATATTTCAAATATGGGATGCTGTCAGTAGAAATCCTGATGTAAAAGTATGGAATCTTTCTTTAGGAACTAATAGGGAAGCTGATTTATATGAGTTCTCTGATTTTGCCAAGGCATTAGATGAAATACAAGAACAAAACAATGTTCTTATTTGTAAATCAGCTGGTAATTGTACTAATTTTAAATTGAATGCTCCGGTTGAACGAATAGCAAAATCAGCAGATACTGTAAGAGGTTTGGTCGTAGGTTCTTTAGCACATGATAAAAATAATACTGATATTGCAGAAAAAAATAATCCGTCTCCTTTTTCAAGAATTGGACGTGGTCCTTCACATTTAATAAAACCAGATGTAGTTCATTTTGGAGGTAACGTGGGATTAGATAGTTTCAATAATATTACAACAAACCCAGTTAAATCATTTTCGATTTCAGGTCAAGTAGTTGGGAATGTTGGTACAAGTTTTTCAACGCCCAGAATAGCTGCAATAACTTCTGGACTTGATGCGATGTTAAATGAATCCTTTAATCCCAACTTATTAAAAGCTTTAATTATACACTCTGCAAAATATCCGGAGGAGATGAAAATGCAGATAGCTGATAAAATTAAATATACAGGATTTGGACTTCCTTCTAATGTCAAAGATATTCTTTTTAATGAACCTAATGAAATAACACTTATACTTCAAGATACATTAGAAAGAGGACATTTTATTGATATACTTGATTTTCCATTTCCTCAAAGCATGGTGGATGATGAAGGCTATTTTTATGGAGAAGTTACAGTTACATTAGTTACATCGCCTATTCTGGAGGTTTCACAAGGTGCAGAATATTGTCAGTCCAATATAGATGTTATGCTTGGCACGTATGATGAAAAGATAGAACGTGATACTACAAAGCGAACTGTTAAGAATCCTATTGGTGCGGACGGAAGGCAAAATGTTTTAGCAATGGCAAATTATAGCAAAAAAGCATCCAAGGACATCACTTCTCCTTTTGCAACTGAACGAATGCTGGTTGCTTATGGTGATAAATTCCAGCCAGTCAAAAAATGGAGTGTAAATTTTGATGAATTTACGCCTGCTAATAAGGAGAAATTTCTAAAAGCACCTAAAAATTGGTATTTAAAGATGGAAGGATTGTATCGTCATTTTACAGAAGAAAAATGTGAGATGGAAGATAGAACACCAAGCCAAGACTTTTGTCTTGTAATAACTATCAAAGATACAAAAAAGAAAGGTAATATATACAATGAAGTTACTCAATTGCTTGATAATTTTAGTTTTATACATAGCAATGTGAAAGTTAAAGAAGAAGTACGAATCAGATTAAATAGCTAATAAACCAAGAAAAAAAACAATAAGCCTCAAAAGCGGGTAACTTTTAAGGCTTTATTATAGGAGTGTTAAAATTATAGGAGTATTACAGGGCTGGTTACCCTCGCCATTCCTACTTTATTGAAAATCCAATATTACTGCAAATATAGTCATATTTTCAATAAAACGGACAGATTGCAATATATTTCAATATTGGTTCATCCTATCGGGAAAATTCATTATCCGTTATTAATGAGAATATAGTTAGTCATTTAAAAAAGAAATTTTATGGCACGAAATGGTAAAGTTGGCGATGGACATCGTAATGGGGCTGTAAGAGGAAGAACTCAAACCTTTAATCCTAAAACAGGTAATTGGGTTAAACGAAATTCCGAAACAGGAAAATTCATGGATGTTAAATCAGATGGTACTCCTTTTAAAGGAGTGACAAAAGAGAAATAGTTTTAATTTTGACGGCTGTCCAGTTTCTTTGGGCAGCCATTTTTTCATTTTATTAGGCTTGGAATATATGATAAGATGTTATAATAATATTCCTTTTGTAATAATTTTATGGTGCGAAACAATTAGTGGTTTAAAAAGATACTTCTTTCTTAATCTCTGATTAAAAACTTATTGGGATTTAGCTTAGCTATTAGTCAAAAAGCTGCAATAGTGAGCAATGAACTTTAACCTCTTTTTTAATGATTGCAATATTTATTTGTCTGCCTGCGGACAAATGAAGCCAAACGGTGACTAATGAAGCCACCTGTTCCCAAATCCTTAAATATACTCTATTTCATCCTTACTTTTACTTCCGATATTTTTATTTACTCACTAAAATTCAAAAAGTTATGGATGTAAACACAGCCAACCAATCCACCACTGACGAACAGATGATGGATATTCTTCTTGTACTGGATAAGGAGAAAAAGACAATCAGCGCAGTAAAAGGCGTGGATGAAAACGGGGAACTCCAAACCGTACCACCGGAGAACAACAGCGAACTTCTGAAATTCGACCGTCACGGTGATTTCTTTTCCAACTTCTTTTCCAACATGATGAACCAGTTGAAGAACCCAACCCGCTTCAACTTCTTCAAAGTCCCAAAGTTGGAACTTCCGAAAATCGAGCCGATCATCAGGGATAACTTCAACAACCCTACACCGGAAAATGAAGCGGGCATAGAGCGTTACCGGGTGACACCTGAAACCGTGAAGCAGGAAACCAAGAAAGAACAGCAGGAAACCCAATCCCAACAGCAGCCAGCCAAAGAATCGGAAGCAACGGCACAAGCACCGCAGCAACCCGACAAAAGCAAGTATGTTATCGACCCTGAAAAGGTGGACTGGGAAGCCCTGAAAAATTTCGGGCTTTCCAAAGAACAGCTTGAAAAGGCAAAGGCTTTAGAACCTATGTTAAGGGGGTACAAGTCGCCCGGTGCGTTCACCATCGCAGGAAACTACAATTCCGCCATTATGAAACTGGACGCACGCCTGTCTTTCCGGCATGACAAGGACGGGAATGTAGTTTTGGCGATACATGGCATCCGGCAAAAGCCGGAACTCGAACGCCCGTTCTTCGGACATGAATTTTCCAAAGAGGATAAAGCCAATCTTCTTGAAACGGGAAACATGGGACGCATAGTAAACCTGAAAAACTATATCACGGGAGAAATGATACCCTCTTTCGTCAGCGTAGATAAGGTAACAAACGAACTGGTTTCCATGCGTGCAAGCAGCGTCCAAATCCCTGATGAAATAAAGGGTGTCAAACTTAGTAAGGAACAGCAACAAGCCTTACGGGAGGGAAAAGGAGTATTCCTTGAAAATATGATTTCCAACCGTAAAAATCCCTTTTCCGCAACCGTTCAGGTCAATGCCGACAAGAAAAGTCTGGAATTTATCTATCCCAATGCCAAACAGTCACAGGAGCAACGGCAGAAACTGGAGCAGCAAAACAACCTTGTCACCAGTGACGGTGTAACCATCCCCAAGAGCATTTCAGGAATAGAACTGACGCGCCAGCAACAGCAGGATTTAGTCAATGACAAAACCATCTTTGTTGCCGGGCTGAAAGACAAGAGAGGGGTCGAATACGATGCTTATATTCAGGTGAACCATGATAAGAAGAAGTTAGGCTTTTACAGTGACAATCCCAGCTTTGACCGTTCCGCCGTGAAAGAGATTACTCCGGCAAGCAAGAACCGCACACAGGTAGCGGTTAATTCGGAGGGCAAGACCAACGAAGCCACCAAAAAAGTGAAAGAACCTTTGAAAAAGGGTCAGGACAAGCTCACTGAAAAACAGAAAACCAAGCAGGATAAAAAGGAGAAGCAGGAGCAGATGGACAAACCAAAACAAAGCAGGGGACGCAAAAGATGATAGCGGTATTAATCCTTATCTCGGTTATCGGTTTTGTGCTGTTTCTCTTTGCCTGTTACAAAACGAACTGGAAAGCCATAGACGAGCAGAACCGACAATTTTATGTAGATGGTTATCACATCTACTATGACCGGAAAATCCTAAGACAAAAAGAAGTGGAACAATTAAAATCAAAATTAGAATGATTGCAGTAATCGGAGAGAAGCCAAGTGTGGCAAGGGACATTGCCCGCATTTTAGGAGCGAGTGAAAAACAGGATGGCTACCTTTCAGGTAACGGGTATCTCGTTACCTGGGCGTTCGGCCATCTTGTAGGTTTGGCAATGCCGGAAGCATACGGCATACAGAGTTTCCGTCGGGAAAGTCTGCCTATCATTCCGGATAGTTTTCAACTTACACCCCGACAAGTAAAAGCGGAAAAAGGGTACAAGGCAGACCCCGGCGCATTGAAACAGCTAAAGGTAATCAAAGAGGTATTCGACCAGTCGGACAAGATTATAGTCGCCACCGATGCAGGAAGAGAGGGAGAACTTATATTCAGGTACATCTACCAGTATATCGGATGCAACAAGCCCTTTGTCCGTTTATGGATAAGCAGCCTTACGGACAAGGCAATCCGTGAGGGACTGCAAAACCTGAAAGCCGGTAGTCTGTATGATAACCTGTTCCGTTCGGCACAGGCACGCAGCGAAGCGGATTATTTGATTGGAATAAACGCAACACAGGCTTTAAGCGTGGCAGCCGGACAAGGAATATTCTCTTTGGGACGGGTACAGTCACCTACGTTGGCAATGATATGCACTCGCTTTTTGGAGAACAAGAACTTTGTCCCGCAAAAGTATTGGCAACTGAAATTACAGTCGGCAAAGGATAATATAGCTTTTACGGCACTATCCGCAGATAAATACGATATGCAGCAAGCCGCCATCGACACGTTGCAAAGGATAAAGGAAGCGAAAACGGTTCAGGTGAAAACCGTAGAGCGTAAGGAAGTGAACCAAGAACCGCCTTTGCTCTATGATTTAACCACGCTGCAAAAAGAAGCGAATGCCAAACTGAATTTTTCCGCAGACAAAACCCTATCCATTGCACAAAAGTTATACGAGGGTAAACTAATCAGCTACCCCCGAACCGGAAGCCGTTATATATCGCAGGATGTGTTCGAGGAAATCCCGGAACGTCTTGTTAATTTGGAACAGTACGCCCGTTTTGCCGGGTATGCTGCCGGGATGAAAGGCAAAGCCTTAAATTCCCGTTCTGTGAACGATGGCAGGATAACAGACCACCACGCTTTGATAGTAACGGAAAATCTGCCCGGCAAGATGGAAACGGACGAACAGGCAATCTATGAACTGATAGCCGGACGGATGTTGGAAGCCTTTTCTGAAAAATGCGTCAAAGACGTTACCAGTGTAACGCTGGAATGTGCAGGGTCGCTTTTCACGGTCAAAGGGTCTGTAATCAAATCCGCCGGATGGCGTGCCGTATTCGCCGAGAAAGAAGACGGAGAGGATAACGCCACTTTGCCCGTCATGCAGGACGGTGACACTCTGCCACTTTCCGGCATTGAACTACTGGAGAAACAGACCAAGCCCAAGCCGTTACACACGGAAAGCAGCCTGCTTTCTTCAATGGAAACAGCGGGTAAGGAACTGGAAAACGCCGACCTGAAAGCCAGCATGAAAGATACGGGTATCGGTACGCCCGCTACGAGGGCAGCCATCATCGAAACGCTGTTTTTCCGCCAGTATATCGTCCGGGAGAAAAAGAACCTTGTCCCGACCGAGAAAGGGCTTGCCGTTTACAACATTATCCGGGATAAGAAGATAGCAGACGTTGAAATGACGGGAATGTGGGAAAACACGCTTGCCAAAATAGAAAGCGGAGAAATGAACCCCGACACGTTCCGCAAAGGCATCGAAGTGTATGCACGGCAAATTACGGCTGAACTTTTGGGTGTTCAGCTTTCTTTCGCTTCGGGTAGTGGTTGCATTTGCCCCAAATGCAAGACCGGACGCATCCTTTTCTATCCGAAAGTCGCCAAATGTTCCAATGTGGATTGTTCCGTTACCATCTTTCGCAATAAGAGTGACAAGCAGCTAACAGACAAGCAGATTACCGAACTGGTGACTACCGGGAAAACCGGGCTAATCAAAGGCTTTAAAAGCAAGAACGGCAAAGTCTTTGACGCTTCACTTACCTTTGACGAGCAGTTTAATGTTACTTTCGTGTTTCCTGAAAAGAAAGGTAAGCCGAAGAAGTAAAACGAAAATCGCTATATTTGCCACAGAAAGTTTCATTATAGATAGATTATAATTGAAATTTTTGTGGTTGAAGCACCCGGAGGGACACCGGGTGCTTTTTTAATCATTCTCCTTTATACTGGTAGGTCAGGCAAACGACCTGATTATCCAGTATCTTGTTTTGGGTCAGTTCCCACTTCGACCCGAAAGTTTTACCTATAAACTTGATACCGTTCCCCAGCATGACCGGGATAATATATAGCGTTATTTCATCAAGCAGGGACGCTTCAATCAGGGATGTTATGAACTTACCGCCGCCGATAACCTGAATATCGGTTTCCGAATTTGATTTAAGTTCATTGACCGCACGTAATGGCATATCAGTAAGAAAGCTTACATTCTCCTTTTCCGACACATTGGTATCGTAGTGGGACACTACAAAAGTTTTTTTGCTTTTGTACGGCCATCCGCCCCAATGTTCAAAAATATAGGTATAGGTATTAACTCCGGCAAGCAATACACCCGGCTGTTCATAGGCTTCCGAAATCTCTTTCCTTACGTTTTCAGGCATCCAATCCAATTCATTATCCTTTGTGGCTATGAAGCCATCAAGAGATACGGCAATACAAGTCTTTAAATGTTTCATGATTGAGTATTTAACAGTTGCTTTTTATAAACTGTTCGCCAGTACGCCAAAAAAGAAGCGTGAACTCACGGAACTTCAACGTAGAGGTACTGGCATACCCAAGAATAGAAGCACGCAAGCCCACGCTATGACAAAACATAGCATAAGCATTGCGCAAAAGCCTCTATTCTTTGAAAAGTGCCAGTTTTCTACGTTAAGACATCTGCGAACGAATATGTTATATATAAAGGCGAAATCACAGGTTACCGTTCAATCGCCGTTATTTTCTTATGTAACTTTTGCAAAGTTAGCCAAATCCCTGAAAAGTCCGGCATACAATAAAAGAAAATCCTGCTTTATCTCACGACAAAACAGGATTGAAAGCCATTAGAAAAGAAAAAATTAATCGGTTTTTTCTCGGATTAACTTGTGTACGTCCGTAGCACGGTAATAACACCTGCCATCCAGCATAAGGAAAGGGAGTATTCCCTTTTTTCGGTAACGGGTCAGTGTTCGGGGAGCTACTTTCAGAAGCAGGCACAAGTCCTGATTATCCAGCAGTTCTTCCCCGTCCAAACAATTACGTCCTTTTATTATCCGGTCTATCTTCTTGTCCTGCATATCGAACCTATCCATGATACGTTCCATCCATGCGGTAAAAATGTCTTTATCTATATACATAAGGCTGCCTGATTAAATTAAACCAATCATAAAATAACTTTGGTTGGACGGGTCTTTGATGATAATGTCCCGTTCCCGCATGAAGCGGATATAACTTTTTGCGGTGCGTTCTTTCACATCCAAAATTTGCTGTATCTGTTCGCACAAGTCTATATAGGTGATATGTTCCTGTCTGCCGAACACGTCACGGGCAACCCCGACCAGTTCCTTTTCCTTGCGTTTCTCTTTTTCCTCTCGTGGCTTTTCTCCTTTGTAAAGGTGCATTCTGGCTGTTTTATCCCATGCGAACAGCATTAAAGGAACATCCAATGGGCTACCATCCCTTACTTTCAGAGCTTTTACTACTGATTGCGTAGGGTCTTCATCCTTTTCGATGGAAAGGATAGTTGCCGCCTTACGTTGTAATTCCGAACCTAAATGCCCCCGCAGCTTCAATCCATTGGGTACAAAATGCAGCACGCAGAGAATACAGGTATTATAAATTCCTGCCAGTCGGTATAGTTCATCTATCACTGCCACACTTTCCACTTCATCATTGGCACTCTTTACAAGGTCGGCGATGCCGTCAATAACTACCAACTGGATGCCGCCATACTGGTAATAGAATTTATCCATACTTTGAACAATGGCGTACAGTCGTTCTTTGCGGGACATACCTGTCAGACAAAATGCTTTCAGTTCTTCCGGTTTGGTTAGTTGCTTCGCACGTGCCAGCAGGTTACTTACATTCTTGAACAGTTGTACTTCGGATTGTTCCGTATCATAAAGTAATACCGCTTTATGTTTGCTGTTGGCGGCTATCTGTATGCCAAGCGTATCTACTTCCTTATCCGGTTGGCAGATGCAGCCTGCCACAATTGCGGCTACATAATTGCTCTTGCCCGTTCCCTCGCCTCCGGTGATGCCGAACAGGTTGCCTTGTGTTCCTAACGGAACGTCACCCGCCGAAATAATCTCTTGCGCTTTGGCGGGCGGGTTGTTGAAATCTATCTCGCACGATTTAAGCATAATCAATGTGTCGCTATACAGGTTGTCTAAAAATTCGATAAACAGTTTCAGGAAATCTTCACGGGTGTTCCCGGCTTTGAAGTAGTCGGATATGTCCTTTTCCTCTTTCGTTCCCGGAAGCGGGAGCAGCAGGCGTTTCACTCCAAATTCTTCCAACAGTTTTTCCTGCTTGCATGAACTTTCCCTGCCCGTCTTGTCCATGTCAAAGAGCAGGACGATGTGCTTGAAGCGGAACGTCAGCCGATATACCAGCGTGGGCGGTATAGTCACCGTTTCACTGTTGAAGCAGATAGCGTGAAAACCGTGCGCCGCCAGCGAAAGCACGTCTTTCTCGCCGCCCGTGATGAATAGCGTGTCGCCTTTGGCTGGCAGTTGTTCCAGCCCGAAA
>OMFM01000535.1_pt1 | contig 15410 bp, 9 predicted proteins | sample 1645661 | NCBI WGS metagenome assembly OMFM01 (sample SAMEA103958128, study PRJEB25191) | human gut metagenome | reverse complement strand
CACGCCCTGAAGGGGCAGAAGCTCTTAGCCCAGGGCAGCGCCCTGGGTTATCATGGACGCAAGGTTGTCGCCCTGTATGGGCAAAAGCTTTAAAACTCAAGCTATTATAAAGCTTTTGCCCTTACAGGGCGCCTTGCTGATTGCCTTTATACCCAGGGCGATGCCCTGGGCTAAGAGCTTCTGCCCCTTCAGGGCGTGCCAACCGTACAGGTTGAAATCGTAGTTATAGGCCTTGTAACTTATTGACTGAGCTTTTGGGCCTTCAGCCCGTACTTAAACTACTTGCGAAACTCGAGTAACTTCTATAACTTCTATACTTGCGAAACTTGAGTAACTTCTATACTTGCTGAACTTCAATAACCAATAAATAGGCGTATAAATACCTGAAAGCATGACAATAAGAAAAAAGGCATATCGCAAGAACCAAAAGTAAGCCACACGCAAACGATTACGTAGAAAATCTGATTTTAGACAAAATGGATTCATTCCTTTTTAACATATTTTCGTATCTTTGCAGGCGAAAAGAAAGTGCAATCGATTGCACAAAAAATTTCATCGTATAAGTTCTCGACTGCGACCGCTATACTGGGATGTTTAAAACAGACTACCATCAAAAATAACTAAAGAAAAAAAATCAGCGGTGCATAGACTTACAGTAGAAGTATGAGTAATATAAAACAGCTAAATAAGCACAAAAACAATAAAAACAAAAGTGAAATGAAACACGAAACACTTACATTCCGCTTCCTCGACATGAGCCGAGGCGGTTTCGCTCGCCTGTTTCTTCTTCTTTTACTCCCATGCCTCAGCGTCATTGGAGTGAAAGCGGCAGATAACGATGGGGGGGTAAAATTCAATTCTGCTGTCCGCTATTCGCAGTGGGCGATTAATTCACGTGCAAATGATTTCTATGCCAATACTACAAAATGTGGTATGGCAACCATCAAAGATGGAAATGTCAGCAATGCAAGTTTTGGTAAGAGCACGCTTGACTATGTTCCTGGTCTTGTTGCTAAATCTATGATTGAAGCTGCTGATTATTATCAAGGCTTCGATTGGTCTAATCCATGGTTCTTGAGCGTAAAGGAGTATGGTGACAAATACTGCCAAAAAGTTCCTAATGGAGGTGGCAGTCTTGATAATCTCAATGCTGTAAAGCTTTATATTGGTCTGTATAACAATATAAATGCAACAGAAACAGATAAGAACAACGCAAAGACTGCTATTAGCAGAGCACAGGCAGGGCTCGTAGCTCACAACACGAATTATTCTATTAAGGCAGGAACTCTTGCAGGTGATGCCGTTGTTGGAGGTTGGTTCCACAAAACTGCTTACAACAACCAGATGTGGCTGGATGGTGCCTATATGGGTAGCGCACTCTTGGCTCAAATTGTCAACTTCAATGGCACAGGAAGTAATGTATTCGGAAGCACAACTGCAGACTGGGATATGGTATTCAAACAGTTAAACATTGTTTGGAACATGTGCTGGAACTCTAATGACAAGTTGATGTATCATGCTTTCGAGGCGAATGCCGGAACAGGCACATCAAAATCTCATGCAGACACTTGGGCTGGCTTGAATGGTACAACTAAGCCTTATACATTCCACTCTGCAGCCTACTGGGGTCGTGCCAATGCATGGTATCTCATGGCTTTGGTAGATGTATTGGAAGCCATGAAGAATGCAGGTCAAGAGAGTACAGACAATTATACTACTTTGAAGCAACATCTCGCAGAACTTGCTGCTGGTATTGCTGCACATCAGGATTCAAATACTGGCGGTTGGTATCAGGTGATGGACAAAGATGCTTCCTTCACAGCATCATCTTACAATAGCAACTGGAGTGGCAAACCTGCCAGCGTAACAAACTATATTGAAACTTCAGCTACAGCCATCTTTGCTGCAGCTTATTTCAAGGCTGTTCGTTGTGGCTTGCTCGAAAGTACAACTCAATATGATTATAAAATAATTGCCAAGAATGCTTTCGAAGGTTTGGTAAACAACTACACCTATCTTGATGAGAATGGCAATATGCAGATTTGGGGCAGTTGCCGTTCTGCTGGTTTAGGTGGTGAAAAAGATACTGCTTTAAAGGGCGCTGAAAGATACCGCGATGGTTCTAAGGAATACTACTTGTTGGGCTATGATGTTCCTATGGTAGAAAAGTCTGAGGGTATTACCGAGGGCAAGGTTCTCGGTGGCTTCATCATGGCTGCAACTGAGTACGAGCGTGCTTATCAGAACCAGGACAGCAAGCAGATTCTCTTTGCTCGCGACTTGGCTCCAAGTTATGACTTCACTACTACGGAAGGAAAACTCGATGCAACTGCATACGGTAACGGTACCGTTTCTTATCAGTGGTATAAGGATGGTAGTGCAATCGCAGATGCCACAGATGCCACATCTGCTACTTATACTCCAACTGTAAGTGGAAAATATTATTGCATTGCTACTGCTAATGGTAAGAGCGCTGATGACAATCATATTCAGACAAGCACTACAACTGTGACTACTGCCAATACTGATAATGGTAGCACAGATAATAATGGTGGTAGTGAGAATGGAGCAACAACAGGAAATAAACTGTTTGACTATACCGTTCCTGCAGGTATAACATTAAATACTACTGAAACGAGTGTAAATCCTTATGGTTCAGTTTCCGCTTCTGGTAGCATTACAACAGAAAAAAATGGTTTTAAAATTGACTCAAAAACGAAGTATCTTAAAATCACATTAGCCAATAGTACCACACTGCAGGTAGGAGATGTCATTACAATAACATCTTATGCTGATAATTCAGGTATGGGTGTTAAGGCATCAGCAAAAGCTAATGGTAATGCTATTACAATTACATCGAGCACAGCAACAAAAGTCAATACGACAAGTTCTTATACAGTAAAAAGTGATGATGTACTTAATGGTAGTTCTTGCATTTATTTATACAGAAGTGCAGGTAGTACCACTTATCTTAAGTCCATTACCATCACTCGTGCTGCTAAGAAATATACAGTTTCTGCAACAGCAGGAGAAGGTGGTTCTGTAACCATTGCAAATGCTTCAGGTGCAACTGTGACATCTGGTACAGAAGTAGAAGCAAACACTTCTCTTACATTCACCGCAAAACCAAGCGAGGGATATGAGTTCGTAAACTGGACAGATGCAAGCAACAAGATCGTTAGCGCAGATGCAACTTATACAACAACTGTAACTGCTGCGATTTCACTTACTGCCAACTTCAAGGCTAACACTACAGTTGATCCAACCGAAAGCGAGGTCATTTACAACTTCACAACCTCTACCACTGTTGGTACAACTACTGATGGAATAAACTGCACATCAACTAATGGTATTATAAAGTTTAGCAGCAACTTCAGTGCAAAGGACGGAAAGTACATCACTATCAAGCCAAATAATGGCGGCTTCAAAGCAGGTGATGTGATTACGCTGAAAGGCTATTGCGACAGCCAGAATCTTTCTGGTGTGATTATTTATTCAAATGTAAATGTTAATAGTAGCAGTATCTTTAAGTCAAATGTCTTGGCAAAAAAAGCTGATGGTGGTTCTGAATTTACTTATACCATTGAAAAAGATTGCGATGCACTCTATTTGGGTCGCTACGGCGGTGGTACTACTTGCTTGACAAGTCTTCAGGTAGAGCGTTCTGCTTCATCTTCAGGCAAGACTCGACTGACAGCTTCTTTCGAGCGCAATGCTGATGTGGTGGTCAACACAACAAAAAATGTGACTTTGCCAACTCTTACTGTTCAGGCAGGAGAGAAAATTCTTGCTGCAGATCAATATGATGTAGTTTACAAGTCGAATGCTGAGAATGTAGCTACTCTGAGTGATAATACCATTACTATTAAGGACTTAGGTATCGCAACCATCACAGCAACTGTTACTCCAACAGATGCAAACACTTATGAAGGAACTACAGCCACTTATCAGTTGAGCGTAAAGGCTCCTTCTCCACTCAACGTTTCCGTAATGGATGTTACTATCAACACCACAGATGCGGAAGAAGAGCAGCCTGTCATCAAGGTTTATGGAGATAATGACAAGTTGCTGAAGTTGAATCAAGACTACACCTTGTTTTATGCTGTTAGTGGAAACAATGTGACTGTTGATGAGACTGGAAAATTCTCAGTTAATAAAAATGCTGAAAACACAGCATTTGTTAAGGGAACATCTCTCATTACCGTTACTGCGACTCCAACAACATCACTTGGAAGCAATTATATTGCAGGTACTCTTCAGTTCTCTTACTCGGTATCAGAAGGTAAGATCAAGCCTGTTTTCTTGGATTCATTCAAAAATATCACCATTAATCTGCACCAAGATAGTAAAAACAGAACTATCACTGTTCCTCTGATTTACAATGGTGAAGATGTAAGCAGTTATTTCATATACACTTACACCATTACACCTACAGGCAACACCTCAAGTGTAACAGGCAGTACACTCAATTTCACTCCAAAAACTGCAGGTACATATTCTGTTACAGTAAGTGCAACACCAGATCCTAATGGTACAAATGACTATAGTGATGTCTATGACAATCCTGACGCTATTACATTCACTTTGAGTGTGGACAGCAAGTATCAGACTATTAGTGTTACACCAGACCCAACAAGCATTAAAATGTATGCAGGTACTACACGAGTAGCACCAGACCTGACAGTTAAAACTGAAACAACAACTCTTGACGATACAGAATACAACACCTTATGGTTCTCTACATCTCCTGGTGTCGTAAAGGTAGATGCAAAAACAGGAAAGATAGAAGCAGTCAGTGAAGGTACAGCTAAAATCAGAGTCGTTGTCACTGGTGAAAACTTAGAAAGCACCACAGCTTTAATAACTGTAGAAGTTGATGACCCTGCTATGTATCGTGTAAAGGGGCCTGAAAGCGGTGAAACTTATGGTAACCAGAAAAGAATGTGGAACCAAGACGGGACCTTGTCTGTAGTTCTTGGTGGATGGATGTTCCCTAATCCTGTTACGACTAATGGCCCTGAAAGTTCTCCACAAGGTCCATCAGCAGAAGGTCTGTCTGCAAAATATCATTGGGGTCCAGGAGCATCTAAGGCAAAATGGAAACTTACAGGTTTCGATTACTATGTTGCAGGCGACAATAATAAGAATGCGCGTCAGGAGAATGGATCCAATGCTCTTCCTGAGACAACGAATATTTACAGTGCTGACTTCGTGAAATATAAAGGAACCATCAAGGACAATATGTTTAATGTTCCTTGTTCAGGTTCATACCTTGAGTTCAATCCAGTCACAAACGGAAAGGTAACAGTACACATTTTCCAGAATGGTGCATTCGATGCTAAGACAACAACGAAAAATGGTACTGAAATTAAAGAATATCAGTACAGACCTCAGCGTCGTGTATTCGTTATGGATGAGGCTGGCAACTTTGTTGAATCTACAGCTCATATCGAATCTACAAATGGTAAGCCTACTGGTGGCATTCAGACTATAGACAAATACAAATGGGATTTGGATAGTAAAACTCTAACTATAGAGGATGTAAGACATCACTTCAATGGCATACCTACAACATTTGACATGACAGCAGACGCATTTAAGAACAATGTTTACGAAAGTCTCCTTGATACAAAGAAAGTTCCAAATGCAGCTGCAAATGATAGAAAGGGTTCTCATGGTTGGTCTGTTCTCGCTGACTCCCCTGTTACCTATACCTTTAATGTAAAGGCAGGTAAGACCTACTATCTCTACAACTTCGGTTCGAAGATTGGCTTCTATGGCTTCTCATTCGATGAGGGTGAAACCAAGCCAACTGTAGATAAGCCTATTTTCAACGACAACGAGACCAATACTATCACAGCAACAGAGGATGGTCATGTGGCAATGGTAACTGTTAATCGCAAAATGACAAAAGGTATTTGGACAACTTGCGTTCTTCCTTTCAGTCTCAACAGACAGCAGGTTGACGCAATCTTTGGTCCTGCTTATAGTGCAGCATATCCTCAGGGAACTCAGATTCTCTATTTCGACCGTGTAGAGAATGGTAAGGTTTACTTTGTACGTCATGCTTACAATACCATCGTGGCAAACAAACCATTCCTTATCAAGCCAAGCAAGAAAGTAGAGAGCATCAGCACCGCTGCTGTAGATGAATATCCTTACGTAACTATCGAGGCAACCAAAAACGAAAATGGTAAACCTGACGATTGGTGTACTGGCAATGGCTATACATGGGCTTCAAGCTACAGCAACGATATGACCGTACAGGTAGGCGATGGCTTCATCAGTAAGGATGGTTTGTTCAAGAACTTCGTTGGAGAGAGTGGAACACTGAAAGGTTTCCGTGGTTATCTGAAGCGTCTCGGCACCCAAACTGGTGCCAAACCTATGATGCTACAGGTGGTAAACAGTAGCAACGTAGATGGCAACAATGGTGAGACTACAGGTATCGAAGATTTGATTATCGATGCTGACGGACAGCTGATGCCAGCCAACGGAAAGGTTTACAACATCAACGGACAGTTGGTTAGCGAAGATGCCAACAGCTTCCAGTCACTGCCAAGTGGTATCTATATTATTAATGGTAAGAAGTATATCAAATAAAAACATTTGAAGAAATGAATAAAAAAGTATATATACAGCCACAAGTCTGGACAATATCTACTTACGCCGAATGTTCTGCTCCCCTTACAGGTTCTGTTGAAACAAAAGACAATACTGAAGGAGGAGAGACTGGTCCTACATACGGAGGAACTGGAAATGATTTGGGCTCCAAGGAGCACTTTAACGACTTTGATTCCTGGGATTCCTGGGATTAAGAACTATCAATTATAGAAACAAGAACAACGAGGGAGCAACCTAACAGGGTTCGCTCCCTTGTTTTTTGCAGTTGAAATTTGGGTAACATTCAAAAAATTCGTAACTTTGCCGCCTGAAAATAAGATCAACATGATATATCCAGATAATTTTGAACAAAAGATAGGATTCAACGAGATTCGAAACCTGTTGCGTGAGCGATGCCTCTCCACCCTGGGCAAGGAACAGGTGGAGAAGATGCACTTCAGCTCTGATGCCGACGAGGTGAACGAATGGCTGTTGCAGACCCGAGAGTTTCGCAGACTCATGGAGGAGGTGGAAGACTTCCCCCTGCAATACTTCTACGATGTGAGAGAGTCAATTGTACGCATCCGCGTGGAGAACACCCACTTAGAGGAAGACGAGCTCTTCGACCTTCGCCGCTCGCTGAGCACCATCGACGGTATCGTAAAGATACTCAACCACAGCGATGACGACGAGGCCGAACAAGAAGACGGTTGGCGCAGAGAGAAGAAATATCCCTACCCTGCACTGCATCGCCTGTCGGCTGATGTCATGTCTTTCCCACAACTGGTACAACGCATCGACCAAATACTCGACAAGTTTGGCAAGATACGCGACAACGCTACCCCCGAGTTGCTGCAGATACGCCGAGAGTTAGCAAAGACCGAGGGCAGCATCTCCCGCACGCTGTACGGCATACTGCGAGCAGCACAGAGCGAGGGAGTGGTAGAGAAAGATGTCACCCCTACCCTGCGCGACGGACGACTCGTCATCCCTGTCATCCCTACCCTGAAACGTAAGATAAAAGGTATCGTGCACGACGAGAGTGCCACGGGAAGAACGGTATTCATTGAGCCTACCGAGGTGGTGGAAGCCAACAACCGCGTGAGAGAACTCGAGGGAGAGGAACGCAAGGAGATCATACGCATCCTCACCGACTTCACCAACAAGGTGCGACCCTTCTCGCACGAGATATTGGACAGCTACCGATTCCTTGCCATCATCGACCTGATACAGGCCAAGGCAAAGCTTGCAGAGACCCAGCAAGCCATAGAACCCGAAGTGGAAGCCCACCCACACGTAGACTGGATCAGAGCCATTCACCCGCTGCTCAGACTCTCGTTGGAGAAGAAAGGCGAGAAGGTGGTGCCACTCGACATCATGCTGACAAAAGAGAAGCGCATCCTCATCATCTCAGGTCCTAACGCCGGAGGAAAGTCGGTCTGTCTGAAGACCGTGGGACTGCTGCAATACATGCTGCAGTGCGGACTGAGCATCCCCGTAAGCGAGCGTTCGAAGACGGGCGTGTTCCAGAACATCATGATCGACATAGGCGACGAACAGAGTCTGGAGAACGACCTGAGTACCTACTCCTCGCATCTGCTCAACATGAAGAATATGATGAAGGCTGCCAATGGCGACACTATCATCCTCATCGATGAGTTTGGTACAGGCACCGAACCTGGCATCGGCGGAGCTATCGCCGAAGCTGTGCTCGACCGCTTCTGCCAGCAAGGTGCCTATGGAGTCATTACCACACACTATCAGAACCTGAAGCATTTTGCCGACAGTCATGAGGGTGTGGCCAATGGTGCTATGCTCTACGACCGCCACGAGATGAAAGCTCTCTTCCAGTTGGCTATAGGCAGACCGGGCTCTTCCTTCGCCATCGAGATAGCTCGCAAGATAGGTCTTCCCGAGGAGGTGATCAAGGAGGCCAGCGACATCGTAGGCTCCGAATACATACAGAGCGACAAGTATCTGCAGGACATCGTTCGCGATAAGCGCTACTGGGAGAACAAGCGACAGAGCATACACCAGCGCGAGAAAGACATGGAAAAGACTATCTCGCGATACGAGAGCGACATAGAGGACATAGAACGAAGCCGCAAACAGATACTCGCCAAAGCCAAACAACAGGCAGAGGAACTGCTGAAGGAGAGCAACAAAAAGATAGAGAACGCCATACGCGAGATACGCGAGAAGCAGGCTGAGAAGGAGGAGACCAAGCGCATACGTCAGGAGCTGGACGCCTTCAAGGAAGAGATGCAGGACATCGACACCAAGGAGAACGACGACAAGATAGCCCGCAAGATAGCACAGATACAGCAACGCAAGGAACGACATGCCAAGCGTAAAGCCGAAAAAACTCAGAACCAAGAGAAGGCTGCGGCGGCCCTGCGCAGTGCTGTCAACAAGACGCAGCAGGAAAACCGTCCTCTATCAGTAGGCGACACCGTACGCATCAAGGGGCTCTCCACCATAGGAACCATAGAGAGCATAGCGGGCGATATGGCTACTGCTGTCTTTGGAGGTATGCGTACCAAGATGCGCCTCAACCGTCTGGAACATGCTGTCGCCACCACCGAGACCGACAAGACAAAACAACGCAAGGAGAACTTAGGCTCGTATGGCATCAGTACCGAGACACGCAACACGATAGACAAGCACAAGACCAATTTCCACCAAGACCTCGACATCAGAGGTATGCGTGGCGATGAGGCGCTCAATGCCGTGCAGTATTTCATCGACGATGCCATCCTCGTGGGTATGCCCCGTGTGCGCATCCTCCATGGTAAGGGCAACGGCATCCTGCGACAACTCATCCGTCAGTATCTGAGCAGTGTGCCCAATGTCACCCACTTTGCCGATGAACATGTGCAGTTTGGCGGAGCAGGAATCACGGTCGTGGACTTTTAGAGGAGTTAAAAGAGTTAAGACCACGCCCTGAAGGGGCAGAAGCTCTTAGCCCAGGGCAACGCCCTGGGTATAATAGCAATCGGCAAGGCGCCCTGTAAGGGCAAAAGCCTTATAAATTGTTAGGAGTTTTAAAGCTTTTGCCCTTACAGGGCGATAGGCTATCATCCGTAATAACCCAGGGCACTGCCCTGGGCTAAGAGCTTCTGCCCCTTCAGGGCGTGTGGGGCGAAACTTCAGTTGCAAAGACAAAAATACGATTTTCGACTTTTTCAAGTGGACTCAGATAAACTCCTTCACTTATCTGATGGCTCCGATAATCTCATGCACGGATGAGCAGCCATGAGCGTCGAGCCAGTCGTTGATGCCGTCCTTCACCTTCTTGGTCACGGCTGGATCAAGGAAGTTGGCTGTACCAATCTCTATCGCAGTGGCACCACACATCAAGAACTCAATGGCATCCTTGGCTGTAGTAATTCCGCCTAAGCCTACAACTGGAATCTTGACGGCATGAGCCACATCGTACACCATACGGAGGGCCACAGGCTTGACACATGGACCGCTCAGACCGCCTGTACGGATGCTTAGCAGCGGCTGACGCTTCTCGATGTCCACAGCCATACCCATCAGAGTGTTGATGAGCGATACGGCGTCGGCTCCCTCAGCCTCGCAGGCACGGGCTATGTCGGCGATATTGGTCACATTGGGCGACAACTTAACTATCAACGTCTTGTTATATGCCTGACGCACGGCTCTTACCACCTGGGCTGCACCCTCACAGGTCACACCGAATGCCATTCCGCCGTCCTTCACGTTAGGGCAAGAGATGTTGAGCTCAATGGCAGGTATCTTGTCCAGCTCGCCTATAAGGGCCGCACAAGCTGCATAATTCTCTGGCGAATGACCCGATACGTTGACTATCATATTGGTGTCGATATCCTTGATTTGAGGATAGATATGCTCGCAGAAATAATTTACGCCCTTATTCTGCAAGCCCACACAGTTGAGCATTCCCTGTGGTGTCTCTGCCATTCGGGGATAGTCATTGCCCTCGCGAGGCTCCAGCGTGGTGCCCTTTACAATAATGCCGCCTATCTCGTCAAGAGGTACAAAATCGGCAAACTCCAGTCCGTAACCAAAAGTTCCCGAGGCTGTCATCACGGGATTCTTGAGTTTCAGATGATGTATATTTACGCTTAATGATGCCATAATATTCTGTTGTTTTTAATTCATTTTCCTTTACAAATAAAGGATTAATGCGAAACTATAATAAGTATAAGATATTGACAAATCAAGAGGGATATCAATCCCAGAGCAGATTCTTCACATTGATGACCGGACCATCCTTGCACACACACTGGTTGCCCTTCACGGTCTTCTCCACGCAGCACAGGCAGGCGCCCACACCACAGGCCATCTTGTTCTCCAACGAGACCTCGCACTCCACATCAGCCTTCTTGGCATAACGCGCCACACTCATCATCATGGGCTTAGGACCACAGGTGCTGATCATGTCGAAATGCTCGTGCTGAAGGATGGAATGGTTGGTAACAAAACCTTGTTCGCCAGCACTGCCGTCCTCGGTGGTGATGCACACTCTGCCATACTTGGCAAACTCGTCCAGCTCAAGCAGGTCGGTTGCTGTACGGGCTCCCAAGAGGAACACGGGGTCGGCACCCTGATCCTTCAGCAGCTTGCCGAAGTAGAGCAACGGAGCCACACCTACGCCACCGCCCACCAGCAGATAGCGCTGGCCAGGAGCCGTTGGCATGGTGAAACCATTGCCAAGAGGCAACATACAGTTGAGCACATCGCCCTGCTGGAGCTTGGACAACTGACGGGTTCCGTCGCCGACAACAGCCACAAGAAGCCACAGCTGATTCTGCTCACGGTCTACAAAGTTGATGGAGATAGGACGGCGAAGCATCGTGGCAGGCGAATGGTCTACACGTACTTCCACAAACTGTCCTGGCAGGATTTCGGGGAGCGCCTTGTCGTCGGTCAACTTAATCAACACGTGCTTGTCGCTCAATGGTTCTACCGAAACCACCTTGAGGTCTAAAATGTATTTTTTCATCTTCAGGATTTGAGTTTTGTTCGTCTTGTTTGAATTTTGTTCTTGTTAACTACGGCTCTTATTTTTTAATGATTGCGCGCATACGCACGTACACTCATCATAATGGCTTGTTTTATCATGATGGCTTGCTTTCAAATTGCCGAGTGCCGCTTTAACTTCTGCAAAGGTACGAAAAAAATAGGGAACACAAAACAAAAACCAGACAAATGGAGAAAAAGAATAAAAAAGAAGCTATTAAAACAAGAAATGAAGAAGCCAGGACAAGAGCCATTCAGCTAAAAATGACTTAAAATACTTGTCTCGACTCCTTCATTTCTTACTGACAGGAGAGCGAATCTGAAAGCTCCAAAAGATGCCACTTTCGAGGAATAGAATGACTATTTCTTGGGTACAAAAGTCTCCCAGGTCTGATCATCATAGAAGATACGGATCTCGGTGATTTTACGTTGCGGTTTGTCAATATATTTAACTTCTGTTTGGGCTATATTTTTGCGTGTAGGATTTACACTATGACTTACAGGTTGATCAAAAAGCGAACCTGAAGGATAAGCCGAAGATGGCTGCGAGGAAGAATGTGCCGACAAAGAGGCAGCAGAAGCCGACTGAGGGGAAGACGCAACCTCAGCAGGATTGTCGTCCGAAAAATCGAGTGCCATATCCGTGGGCTCATGACGCGCAGCCGAACCGCTACCAGAAGTTGCATCCGATGGGGTAGGCGCAGCACCGTCATGAATATACATCGGACCGACTCCGTAGAGCAACCAGTCGAGACTGATGAGTGGAAACTTGCGTTTGATTAACTCAACCGTATTGAGTGTTGCGCGACTCTTACCGGTGAGGATGTTGCTCAGGGTAGGAGTGGAGATCTGAGTCATCTGAGCGAAGCTTTGCTGGGTGAGATGCTGGTCCTCCATAATCTGTCTTATTCTATCTTTCATACCGAATAGGTGTTATTTTTGTACTTTTTCTAAGATTTTACAAAGGTAAATCTTTTTTTTGAAACAACCAAGAAATATAAAGAGAATTTTGATTTATAAAGTTTATATTTATCTATTTTAATTTATAAATTATCATCTATTAAACGCAAGTTTTCGGGTTTAGATTTATAAACCTATATTTAGTGTTTCAAAGTATTTACAAAGAAATTATTTATAATAAAAGGCTAATAAACTGGGATTTAGCATAGTATTTCACGTAAATAGGCGCATAAAGGGTGCTTTATGCAGGTTTTTGATGTATAGTGATTGTTTTTTATGCTTTCTAAATCGATAAATTTACATAAATCATTGGTTTTCCGTGTTTTAGATGAATAAAAAACGGTATGTATATTTATTCGTTTATGTTTTAGAAGAAAATAATTTAGTTTATATTATTAAATAATTGTCAACTATAAATATATTTAGTTTTAGTTTTGAAACTGAAATTTATCCCATCTCCTATTTAAAGTTTTAAAATATAAATTTCTAAATTTCACGATTATAAATCTTAATAAATATAAACGATAAATATTTGAAGCTATAAAACTGCTCAAATTTTCATTTTTTCTGTTTTGCTTATCACAGGCTAACCCACATCCAAATTCGCGAGTTTTGAGGAGGATAAACAACGATTCAGAAACATAAAATGCTATTTATCAACACTTTACACAAAAACAAGACTGTTTTCAAGCAATCTCCTTTTAAATCAGAAATAGGTCAAACAGAGGAGAAAAAGGGGCAATTTTGGCTATTTTTCTTGAATTTCACCCCATTTTTGCCCCTATTTTCATTCAACATACCCCCATATTTACTTTTTCTGGCCTCACTTCCGGCTCATTTTTCTGCAAGAGGAGTCCAGCTCGATACCAAAACACTCCTCAATGGAGCAACATAAGAAACAAGGAAAAGGGCAACCCCGGAAAGGATTGCCCATTGTATTTTTAGAAAACTCAATTACAAAACTGGAGATAAGACAGCCGCGCCAAAAGCAGAAAAACCAGACTGCCCGATCAGCTTAATGGAGGATAAAAAAGATGAGTTCCTGCATCAGTTCGCCAGCCGAAGTATTGGGGTTGTTGAAGCCCTTCATCTTGGCATCCACCTCCTTCATCTTGGCAATAATCTGCATCACCTTCATTCCATTATAGTTTCTCATTCCTGTCATATAATCGCGCACACCCCAGGTAGATTTCAAATCCAGGAATTTTGCGAGCTCTGTTTCGTTCTGTTTATTGGGTGCATAATATGCCAACATCAAATTTTGGAAATAAGAAAAGAGCAACGGGAGAAGCGAGAAGGCTCCACCCGACTTTGGATTATTGTCAAAATATTGTACTATCTGATTTGCCTTGAAAACATCCTTGTTGATGATCGCATTTCTCAGTTCGAAGACATTGAAATCCTTGCTCACTCCGATTTCGCGTTCCACGATTTCGGGTGTCACTCTCCTGTCGTTTTCCGACAGCGAAATAAGTACCTTGTCCAGCTCGGAGGTAAGACGGTGCAAGTCGGGGCCGATGTGATCGGCAATCATCTGTGTGGCCTTCGGCTCGATGGTGGTGTTGCGCACTTTCAGATATTTCTCTATGAAACCCGCCAGTTGGTAATCTTTCATTTTTTTGCTCTCCAAGAGCACACCCGTCTGTGCCACCTTGGTGAGGAGCGTCTTCGGACTCTTCAAAGTTCCGTTTTTATAGCACACACATAAGATGGTCGATTTTACGGGATTTTCGAGATACTTGTCGAGTGCCTCGAAATTTTTCAAATTTTGAGCCTCTTTCAGAATCACCACCCGATGCTCTGCCATCATAGGATAACCCTTGCACTGGTCTACCACCTGGACTGCCGTCACAGAGGGAGACCCGAAAAGCACCACCTGGTTGAAATCTCGTTCTTCCGGCTGGAGCGCATGTTCCATCAGGTAATCACAAATTTTGTCGATATAGTACGACTCGTCACCCATCAGCAAGTAGACGGGTGAGAAGTTGCGAGCCTTCAGATCTTTCATGACCGACTCATAACTTACGCCTTGTTTTTTTTCTGCCATTACGATATTTTTTGTATCTTTGCATCAGCTTCGCCGATGTTGGGAATTTATTTCAGCCACAAAGATACGAAATATTTTTCTAACAATCTGCCAGAAAGGAAAGAAATCGGCGACTATATATATAATAAGGTAAAACAAACATGACAAGTCTCAACTTACCGCCCTTCGACGTACGCCTGAAAGGCACGAAGCAGGCGCCTCTGATTTTCGATTTTCTGAGAAGACGCTACGTCCGGCTCACTCCCGAAGAGTGGGTGCGACAGCACTTCGTCCACTTCATGGTGGAGCACCGCCACTACCCTGCCTCACTGCTTGCCAACGAGGTTTCGCTGCATGTGGGCGACAAGGTTCTCAGGGCCGATACCATCCTTTACAACAAGCAGCTGCAGCCGGTCATGATCGTTGAATACAAGGCTCCTCACATACCTATCACGCAGACTGTTTTCGACCAGATTGTCACCTACAATATGCTGCTGCATGTAGACTACCTGGTGGTGAGCAACGGGCTGCAGCACTATGTCTGCAAGATGGATTATGATGGTAAAAAATATTTATATTTAGAAGAATTACCAGACTACTCAAATATTTTTACAGAATAAGGGCAGCGATATTCAGTCAATTACTGCTCTCATCTACAGAGCCAGGACTGGTGTCCATTTACACTAATGACACTAATGACACCGCAAGAAGTGTAAAAAGACACACTTCAAAATAGTCATTAGTCATTAGTCATTAGTCATTAAGGAACTTTGAAAATGCGTTTTTTCTTCAATAAAGAATAATATATAATAAT
>OMFM01000534.1_pt1 | contig 15451 bp, 8 predicted proteins | sample 1645661 | NCBI WGS metagenome assembly OMFM01 (sample SAMEA103958128, study PRJEB25191) | human gut metagenome | reverse complement strand
GCTCAAACCGCTTCGCTATATGGTTGGCGGACCATCAGAGGTCTACGCCAGCAGCAGAGCTGCAGATTTTTGTGCGGGGATGAACCCGCCTTGCGGAAGAGCTTGAGTTAAAAATGATTCAAATCGCTGGTATAGGAGGAGATAAGAGGGAATTTTATCGACCTGTACGGTTTGTAATACGCAGCACGCCCTGAAGGGGCAGAAACTCTTAGCCCAGGGCAACGCCCTGGGTTTGTGGGCGTTAGCCTGGCGCCCTGTAAGGGCAAAAGCTTTAAAAAACACCTAATAAAAAATGAAAATTCTTTGCGATATGTAAAGCTTTTGCCCTTACAGGGCGCCTTGCACATTGGCATTATACCCAGGGCGATGCCCTGGGCTAAGAGCTTCTGCCCCTTCAGGGCGTGTGGGACAAAACTTGCGAAACTTCAGTTCTCCTAACTTCTTTAACTCCCCATAAAGATAACTTTTTCAAAATCTGTATAAAACGTTTGGAAAATAATAAAAAAAGAGTTACTTTTGCAACAAAAACAAAAGACTTTGATCAATGAAGAAAATTACCGCATTCATTCTCTTGCTATTATCATTAGTAAGTTGCAACGAGAAAACAGCCCAAGACTTATTTGACGAATCAAAAACGGGTGTTGTCTTGATTTTGAACGAGTACTATTATGTCATGAAATTACCTAATGGCAACAGCATATACTTCACCGGGATCGACCAGGAGGGCAATCTCGAAAACCTGGCTTTCGAATATGCTGACATCAAAAACAAACGACAAATCTTAACGGGAACCGGCTTCTTCATAGACAAGCAAGGAACTATCATGACAAACCGCCATGTAGCCCAACCCTCTATCGACAAAACGGCAGTAAAAGAAAGTTACAACAACATGGTGGCTTCCATCAAGGCATACTACGCCGCACAGATGAGTGCCTTATCGCAAGAATACCAAAACTTAGAGAGTCAAAAGAGCGATTGCTATTCTTACGATTTCTATGGTAATGCATACGAGAATACGGAAAGACTGCAGGAAATAGCCTCACAACAAAGCGAACTGGAAGAGCAGTTCAACACACTGAACAGCGTAAGGGAATCCATGGACGACCACGTTTCATTGGATGAACTAAGCATTACGGCGGTTTGCGAAATCGGAATCGCCTACGACAACACCTTTGTCAATTCCGACAGAGACTTCTTGGACAAAAACCCTTGTGTGGTGATAAAAGTTTCTGACAAAGAAAATACTGACTTAGCCACCATCCAACTAAAGAACAAGAAGACTCCTGACGAGGCTCACGTGTTCAGAACCGACGGAACGATAGACGAAAACGTCATCGATAAGGTGAAAAATATGTTCTCCTCTCATAATGACAAGATTCTTCATATAGACCAACAACTTTATATGATTGGCTACAATGCCGGTCCTACCCTGGCTACTACCAAACAAGGCATCCAAGTTCAAATGACAAGCGGAAAGGTAACCCAGTTGCCAGACGGAGACAGGGTGTTATACAGCATCCCTACCATGCAAGGCTCAAGCGGCAGTCCCGTCATTGACAGCAAGGGACGATTAGTTGCCGTCAACTTTGCGAAGCTGAGGGGTAGTGACAACTTCAACTTCGGTATCCCCATGAACAAAATCGCTGCTTTTCTGAAATAACAAAGGGGAGATTTTGTAGTTTTTTGGGAAGTTAAAGAAGTTAATGGAGTTAAAGGAGTTAAAGGAGTTAAAGGAGTTAAAGGAGTTAAAGGAGTTAATGGAGTTAAAGGAGTTAATGGAGTTAAAGGAGTTAAAGGAGTTAATGGAGTTAAAGGAGTTAAGACAAATGCCTCTGTGGACATGAAATTAAACATTTCAAGTATCGCACGGGGTCAAGCACGGGCAGAAGCTCAAGCAGCACGCCATGAAGGCCCAAGTTCATAGAACCAACACGCCATAAAGGGGCAGAAGCTCTTAGTAGCAGCACGCCATGAAGGGGCAGAAGCTCTTAGCCCAGGGCATCACCCTGGGTTGTTTTGTGCGCAAACCTGTCGCCCTGTAAGGGCAAAAGCTTTAAAACTCCAGGCAATTTATAAAGCTTTTGCCCTTACAGGGCGCCTTGCTGACTGCCTTTATACCCAGGGCGCTGCCCTGGGCTAAGAGCTTCTGCCCCTTCAGGGCGTGCTGCTTCTGGAGCTTCTGGGCCTTCAGCCCGTACTTAAACCACTTGCGAAAGTTCAGTTTTGAATCCACTTGAAAAAGTCATTTTTACGAAAATCAGCTATTGATTATCAATAAGTTACAAAGACAAAAAAAGTGATTTTCGACTTTTTTAAGTGGACTCAGTTTTTTACCTTTAAATATTACTTTTTCACCTTAAAGTTTCCTTGGTTGGTTCGTACGATGTAAATGCCACCAGCATTCATATCACTGACACGGCGGCCAGTGAGGTCGTAGATGCCGAGCACCTTGGCTTGCTGCTTCTTATCTGCAGTAGAAGCCTGGATACCAGTAGTAATCTTCTTGTAGAAGAAGACACCGTCGAGATTCACCTCTACACCGTTGGTTCCGCCAGCAAGGACACTCAGGATGTTATTTTTGTAAGAACTGTTACCCCAGAAGGCAGGAGTGCCATATTTCTTGATTTCTGTCATTGGAATGTCGAAGCTGTACCATTCGCCGTTGCGATAGAAATCGCCAAGAACTGCATATTTCTTATTTTGATCGGTGAAAGGAGCAGCGCCAATGGTGAAGTGAGCATTCTCGCCAATGACGATGGCATAAGGAGCGCTCTTGCTGACCTCATTGGTTGTCTTCATTGAGAAGTGGAGCCAGTAACTGTCGTCTATCATGCTCATATCAGTGGCTGCAGCAGGAGCATAGCCTGCACCCGACCAACCTTTTCCGCCAGCAACCTTCACGCAGGAGTATTCCTCGTTGTAGCCGAAGCTGTTGGTGCCTGTGGGTGTAGCGCCTGTCATGGTGTTATCCCAGAGGTTGAAGTTATAGCGACTATTGTCGACATTGTAGTCGGCCTTTACCTTGCCCGCGTCCTTTACTTGATTGGCAAAGGTGCTGCCAGTGGCGATGAGCACGTAGTCGGAACCCGATGCAATGTCGAAAGTCGACTGGTTTTCGGCGTTGAGCGACTTGGATCCAAATTCTCCGAGCGTAGCGTCGACATCAGGAGTCTCGCTGCCACCCTGCTTCTTATAGAAGAACACGTTGTCGAAGATCAGCTTTGTACCAGCATTTCCACCACTGAGCGCGCAGAAAGCATTCTCTCTATAGGCAGCAGCACCACCGTCCTTGTCGGGGAACACAATTCCTGCCATCTTCTTGAGCTTGCTGAAAGGAATGTCGAAACTGTACCACTCACCATCGCGCTTGAAGTCACCCAAAATCATATTACCCTCCAATGGAACGTTGCCGAGAGTGAAACGGGCCTCACCCACACCAAACGCATGAGAAGCATGCAAGAGGGCATCATCGCCCTTTACCGAGAAGTGGAGATAGTAGCTGTCATCGAGCATGGAGAGGTCTTTTACTCCGGCAAAGCCCAATCCTGACCATCCCACGTTGGCAACAGTATAGACGGTATATTCCTCGTTAAGTCCGAAGGAATTGACACCTGTTCCTGCGCTTGGCGTATAAGTGTTGCCATTCCAGATATAGAGGTGCTGATTGGTGTTGTCTACCGAATAGTCGGCTTTGATTTTCTCAGCCCCCATCTGCTGCATTACACCGGTGGAAGCGCTGATAATGACGTAGTCTGAACCTTTAGAGAAGTCGAAGACCGACTTACCTGCAGCATCGAGCGACTTGTAGCCATATTCTCCTAACTCGGTGGTTGTGTCCTCGAAATGTGTATCTTCGTTCATATTATCGACGGTTTTTCCGTTGACGGTGTAGCACTCCTGTCCCTCCTTCTGGTAAAGGCGAATATAGTCTACATACATCTTCTTCTCGCCAGAATTGAGGGCAGTAACGGCTGCACGATCGTTCACGCCTGTGAAGGTGCCGCCTATCGCCAAGTTGACGAGCATATAGAACTGCTTGTTGAAATAGTTGCCTGGCGATGTATTCTGACTTCTGTCGCTGATGTCCATGCTATAATAAGGGTTAGCAGCGTCGTCGAGATACATGTTGATGACATCGGGCGTCCACTCCAATACAAACTTGTGGAACTTGCCGTCTTGCAGGCTCGTAGGCGAGGTAGTGAACTTTCCATAGTTGGGATAGCCACCATTCTGATAAACACCCCAGTGGCAAGCGCCGCTATATAATTTCTCCTGAGTGCCGTTCTTGATTCCGTCAGCATGTCCCATCTCCAAAACGTCGATTTCACCGCACGAAGGCCATGTTCCCGTGTTGCCAAGCAGCCAGAAGGCAGGCCACAAACCATTGGCAGTCATAGGAATCATGATGCGTGTTTCCAACTTACCATATTTGAACGACACCTTGTCCTTGGTGAAGAGTCGTGCCGAAGTAAAATCGGGCTTAGCAGAGATGATGAGTGCCTTGGTGGTTCCGTCGGGTGCGAGACCTACGGTGGCGTTGGCCTTCGAATAGTTTTCCAACTCCCAGTTGCCAAATCCCTGATTATAGTTTCCTGTCTCAAAGTTCCAGGTTCTTTCGTCTACTGAACCTACGTTGTCGAACTCGTCCGCCCATACCTGTTTATAGTTCTGACCATAAGCAGGCGCCACGAACATCATGGAAGATGCAAACAGAAGTAAATTCAAATGTTTCATACGCATTTAAGTTTTTAAAGTTATTAAAAAAATCAGATTGTTGCCGCAAAATTAAGCAAAAAATCCACCCATTTTTCGGCATAAAATGGAAAAGTGGGACAACAAAAGTGCGATAAGATTCACAAGCCACTAATAATCAACTGTTTAAAAGATAATCAAGGATAAGAAGAAAGTGGACAACATACGAACAGAAGCAAAATCGCACAAAAACACAATTCTACTTTTTGTCAACACACAAGAAGGATGAAAACGCCCTTTTCTCGAAGTTCAGCTTTATAAAGCGTCCACTGATTTCGATTTTCAAGTTTCTCGCACAGCACTGATAATCAGAAACATAAGAAAAACTTTCTACTTTACAAATCCACTTTTATTTATCACTGGGTTGTTACCAACTATTTTTTTTAGTACATTTGCAAGCGGAAAAACGAATGCTTCGGTAGAAGACGAAAAAGTCGTCCACCTACATCATACCTAATAATAACGAGACACAACAATAATTAAAATCTAAACATTTAGCTTATGAAACCAACAAGGTTATTAATGGTGATGCTGACATTGTTTGTGGCAACCATCATGCAGGCGCAACAGATTACCTGTAAGGGTAACATCGCCGACGTGAGTGGCGAACCCATCATCGGTGCATCAGTAGTAGTAAAAGGTACCTCGCAAGGTACAGTTTCCGACTTGGACGGTAACTTCACGATCCAAGCCAACCCCAAAACAACATTGGTCGTATCTTATATAGGATATGTGACTCAAGAGGTGAAGGCTTCCGACAAGCTGAAAATCACGCTGAAGGAAGACTCACGCACCCTCGAAGACGTAGTGGTAGTGGGTTATGGTGTTCAGAAGAAGAGCGTCGTAACAGCCTCTATCGCCAAGGTGAGTGCCGACGACCTCGACGGCAAGGCGGCAGTACGTGTCGACAACGCACTGAAGGGTTTGGCCTCAGGTGTTACCGTCACTTCCTCATCAGGTCAGCCTGGTGCAGCCTCTCAGGTTCGTATCCGTGGTATCGGAACCATCAACAACAGCAACCCTCTCTACATCGTTGACGGAATGCCTATCGAGGGCGGTATCGACTATCTGAACCCGAGCGACATCGAGAGCATCGAGGTGCTGAAGGACGCTGCCTCTGGCGCCATCTACGGTACACGTGCTGCCAACGGTGTCATCCTCGTCACCACCAAGGGCGGCGAGAAGGGCAGAGTACACGTGAACTACAACTTCTCTTACGGCTGGCAGAACCCATGGAAGCACCGCGATGTGCTCAACGCCACCGAGTATGCTGTGATGATGAACGAAGGTCTTGTCAACGCAGGACAGGCTCCTATCTATGCCGATCCTTATCAGTACGGCAAGGGCACCGACTGGCAGGACGAAGTGTTCAACGACAACGCCGGTGTTGTCAACCATGAGGTGAACGTCAGCGGCGCTTCCGACAAGATCAACTATTACCTCTCTATGGGTTACTATCATCAGGACGGTATCGTAGGCGGCAACTACGACCGAAGCAACTACAGCCGTCTGTCGCTTCGCAGCAATACCAGCTACACGCTCTTCGACGACACCAAGGACCGCGACTGGCTCAACAAACTGCAGATCAGCGCCAACATCTCTTACTCACGTGTCAAGAGCAAGGCCATCGACGCCAACTCTCAGTATGGTTCTCCATTGGGTTCAGCCCTCTACCTCTCTCCTATCCTCACTCCTACAGTGAGCGGTGCAGCAGCCGAAGCTCAGAGCAATCTCTATGGCGAGCAGTACATGCTCTACGATGGAGCCGGACGTATGTACACAGTTCCAGGAAGCAGCTATCAGGAAATGAACAACCCATTGGCCATGCTCTCGCTGCCTGGCGACTTGGGCTGGAGCCATAAGTTTGTAGCCAACTTCTCTGCCGACCTCAACATCGGTTACGGCGTGAAATACCGCATCTCTTACGGAGCCGACCTCGGATTCTGGGGAGCCGAGGGCTACACACCTCTCTATTATCTCTCTGGAAACAATAAGGCCACTATCACCAACGCCCACCAGTCGAGCAACCGCGGCACTGTATGGCAGTTGGAGAACGTGCTGACTTGGGACAAGACCTTCAACAAGCACACCATCAACCTGGTGGCAGGTCAGAGTGCGATGCAGAATACAGGCATGAACCTCTATGGTGCATTGCAGAACCTCAAGGACATAAACAAGCCTTTCATGAACAATACGAGTGCCGACCAGAGCCGTGGCGAGATGTCTGCCAGCGGCGGTCCTGCTTACGAACACACACTGAGTTCTTACTTCTTCCGTGCCAGCTACAACTACGACGAGCGCTACATGGCACAGTTCACCGTACGTCGCGACGGTAGTTCGCGCTTCGGTGCCAACAACCGCTACGCCACCTTCCCTTCCTTCTCTTTGGGTTGGAACGTCATCAATGAACCTTACTTCCATGCTCCTGACTGGTTGAGCAACTTGAAGATTCGCGGTAGCTGGGGTAAGAACGGTAACGACAACATCGGCGACTTCACCTATGCAGCCTGGACAGCTTCGCCTTATAACACCATCCTGGGCAAGGGCGAGACCGTTGTCAATGGTGTACAGGCAGGCTCACTTGCCAACCCCGACCTGAAGTGGGAGGAGAGCGAACAGACCGACTTCGGTATCGACTTGGGATTCTTTAAGAACGCCCTGACATTCAGCCTCGATTATTACATCAAGAAGACCAACGGCATGATCATCAGTATGCCTATCCCTAACTATGTGGGAGCCGGCGCTCCTCTTGGCAACGTGGGCGACATGGAGAACAAGGGTCTTGAGCTCGAAGCCAGCTACAAGTGGAACATCGGTAAGGCTAAATTCCATGCCAAGGCTAACGCCTCTTATCTGAAGAACAAACTGAAGAACCTCGGCAACACCTCAGGCTTCTTGGAACTCGGTGCTATGCAGAACACCGGAACTATCACACGCGGTTCCAACAACGAACCATTCCCATACTTCTACGGCTATAAGACAGCCGGTATCTTCCAGACCATGGACGAGGTGAAGGCATGGGTCAACAAGGACGGCGAGATGTTGCAGCCTAAGGCTGTGCCTGGCGACGTGCGCTTCGTCGATGTAGACGGCAACGGAGCCATCGATGCTGCCGACCGCACCAAGATAGGTAAGGGAATGCCCGACTGGACCTTCGGTTTCACCCTCAACGCCGAGTACAAGGGCTTCGACTTCATGATGATGTGGCAGGGCACTGCCGGCAACGACATCTTTGATGCCACACGCCGTACCGACGTGCAACCAGCCAACCTTCCTTCTTATCTGCTCAACCGCTGGACAGGTCCAGGCACTTCCAACAAGTACCCACGCTTCGTCATCAACGACGGAACCAACTGGCAGAGCAGCGACCTCTACATCACCGACGGTTCTTACATCAGACTCAAGAACATCCAGCTGGGCTACACCCTGCCACAGTTCATCACCAAGAAGTTCTTCGTCAACAAGCTGCGCCTCTTCGTAGCAGCCGAGAACCTCCTCACTCTTACCAAGTATGCAGGCTTCGACCCCGAAATCTCATCAGGCGACAGCACAGGAGCCACTTCGCTGGGTGTCGACTATGGTGTCTATCCTCAGAGCCGCACCATCACCGTGGGCTTCAACCTTGGATTCTAAACCTCTAAAAAACTTATCATTATGAAGACAAAGAAAATATATAAATATGTATTGATGGCAGCGCTCATCGCTCCCCTTACATTGACAAGCTGCTCGGATGACTTCTTGGACGTGACACCTCCCGACAAGGCCACCTTGCAGGAATATTACAGCAACAAGGAGCACATCATGGAAGCTGTGGCTTCCACCTACAACCCCATGCGCCAGTACGACTGGAACAACGCGCAGTATGCTCCGCTGACGATGTGCAGCGACATCATGGCAGACGATGTGTGGGTAGGCGGCGGAACCAGTTCCGACAACCTCTTCCTACAGAAGATGTCCAACTATGCCAGCACCCAGAACCCAGGCGATGCCCTCACAGGCATCTGGGACCAGAGCTACAAGGGCATACGCAACGCCAACGATGTGCTCACCTATATAGAGTGGGCCAAGGCTGCCCTCACACAGGCAGACTACAACACCTTCATGGCCGAAGCCAAGGTGCTGCGCGCCTTCTACTACATGCAGGTGTGGAAGTTCTATGGCAACATACCTTTCTACTTCGAGAACCTCAAGTCGCCTTACATCGGTGAGCAGAAGAGCGCCGACGAGGTGTACGAGGCTGTCATCAGCGACCTCGAGAGCGCCATCGGCCTCAACGCCCTTCCTATGAAGTGGGACGACAAGAACCTGGGACGCATGAGCCAGGCTGCCGCCTACATGATCTATGCCGAGATGGTGATGTACCAGAACGACGAGAGCCGCTACGCCAAGGCATTAGGCTATATGCAAGAGATTATCAAAGACAAGCAGGACTACGACCTCAACCCCGACTATGCAAACATCTTCCTCGAGAGTGGCGAGTGGACCAAAGAGAGCATCTTCGAGATAGGCTACATGGACGACGGAGCCGTGCGTGCCTGGGGCGGTGGAGTCATCAATGCGGGCGGAACCGTCTATCCACGCCTTATCTCTCCACGCGACTACAAGGAGAGCGACGGAGTGGACAATGGCTGGGGATTTGAGCCTGTAAGACTCGAGACCTTAGACCTCTTCGACGAGGGCGACGTGCGCAAGGACGCCACCATCTTCGACGGACGTGACAAGAACTGCGACACCAAGAGCTGGCAATACACCGGACTCTGGCTCAAGAAGTATCTCGCCTATAAAGAAAACAACAAGGACCAGAAAGCCGACGGTGACCTCAACTTCAACAACAACCTGCGCATCTACCGCTTCGCAGAGACCCTGCTCAATGCAGCCGAGCTCATCGTGCGCACAGGCGGCAACATGGCAGATGCCGAGGAATACCTCAACAAGGTACACCACCGTGCCGGACTCACCGACAACAAGGCTGCCACTATCGACAACATCATCGACGAGCGCCACAAGGAGTTTGTAGGCGAGGGCAAGCGCTACTGGGACCTCATCCGCACAGGAAAGGCTGCCACCACACTCGTACCCGATGCCTACGGCTACCGCACCAACACATGGACCGAGAAGAAGAAATATCTTCCTATTCCTTTGAGTGAAATTGACGCATCTCACGGCACACTGACACAAAACGACTATTAATATAAAGACTCAAGCAATTATGAAACATAACATATTCAGCAAGGCACTCCTCATCGCTGCCACAGCAGGGTTGGCACTCAGCGCGTGCAGCCCAGAGGACTTCGACGGCGTATCAGAGGCAGGACTGCCACTGGCAGAGAACGCAAAGGTGACTGCCAGCGTCGACGACGAGACCAACACAGTAACCTTCAATATGGAGGGCGACGGCATCTACCCCATGTGGTACATTCCTGTTGACGGCAAGGAAGTAACCAAGAACCCCGTCTACTCCACCGTCAACCCACTGCAGAAGATATGGGTCAATTCGGGCGACTATAAGGTTTACTACCGTGTGGGCAACCGCAACGGTATGTCGCAGGGCATGGGCGAAACCACATTCCACGTCACAAACACCCTCGTCGACTTCAGCGAGATCGTAGGCAAGCTGTCGGGCAAGGAGTGGCGCATCGCCGCCACCGAACCCGCCCACCTGGCGTGCGGACCTTCAGGAACCGACGGCACCGAATGGTGGAAGGCGGGAGCCAACGAGAAGGCAGAATTCGGTGTGTACGACGACCGACTCACCTTTGGCGCAGACTACAGCTATACCTACAACCCAGGTGCTGGCGGAACCATGTATGTCAACACCGGCTGCTCCCTCTTCCCCGACTATCATCAGGACACCGACTACATGGTGCCTGTCAGCGAGCAGCACAGCTCTTACCAGCTCAGTGCCGAGGGCGACGACCTCTACCTCGTCATGCCTGCCAACACCTGCTTCCCCTACATCCCAGCCGACGCAGCCTATAACGGCGAGCTCCGTCTGCGTGTAGAGAGCATTACCGGCAGCACCATGGTGCTCGTATGGGACGATGGCAACATAGCATGGCACTACATCCTCACCTGCGCCAGCGAAGGCTTCCAGGGCTTCAACTCCAACAGCGACTGCAACATGTGGAAGAACTGCCAGTTCACCAACGAGTTCTTCTATACCAACCCCGACTGGGCACAGATAGACAACCCAACCGTCACCGAGAAGAACGGCGCCTACACCATCGAATTGCCGACAGCTACCGCCATGCAGTGGCAGGCACAGGTCAAGTTCCTCACCGACATGACCACTAACGCGGTTACCAAGTACGACTTCTCTTGCAAGCTCGTTTCCACCACCGATCATCCAGGTGTCACCATCAAGCTCGTCAAGACCGGCGACGACAACAGCTTCTACTTTGCAGAGCGCATCGACCTGAAGGCCAACCAGGAAGTTCTCTTCTACCGTAGCGACATGGATGGCATCGACATGGACAACGTCACCTTAGTCGTCGACGGCGGAGGCAATGCCGACAACACCAAGCTCACCATCAGCAACATCGACTTGCAGGAACACAAGTGCGACGGTGTGGAAGCACCTGCCGAGGAAGAAGATAAGACCGTATACAACTACAACAGCGCTTCCAACATCTGGAAGAGCCATGTGGACGACAAGGGCGCCGATGGCTTCAGTACCTTCTTCTACTACGCTCCAGGATGGGCCGAGATAGCCGCTCCCGATTTCACTGCCGACAAGGGCCATTACACCGTTGAGCTGCCTACAGCGACCTTCATGCAGTGGCAGGCACAGGTGCATCTCATCACCGACATTCCTGGCGAGGCCGACACACCTTACGACTTCTCGTGCAAGTTCTTGGCTAAGAAAGACATCAAGGGCGTAACCGTGAAGATAACAGACACGAGCAGCGATGACAACTTCTTCTTCGCCAATACCTACGACCTCAAGGCAGGCGAGGAATATCAGGTCAAAGTTCCTGCCACCGTCCTCAAGGTCGGTGCGGCCGATGCCCTCAAGCTGGTATTCGACTTTGGAGGAAATCCAGAAGGCGAGAAGGTAGAAATCTACGATATCATCTTCCAGAAAACTGCTCAGTAATTTCATCAAAACTCAAGTTTCTCAGGTGAGGAATTCATGGGAATTCCCCCTGAAAACTTGAACAATAAACATACTAACATGAAAAAGATAATGATTTTTAGCGCAATATTCGCTGTTGCTATAAGCCTCAGCGCTTGCAGCAACAACGAAACCGACATCAGCTACGCTTCGGCCGAGACCATTACCCTCTCTTCCACCACGCTGAACTTCGAGAAGGAAGGAGGCACACAGACCGCCGAGGTGGAGAGCACACACGAGTTTGCCGCCTATTCCAACGACAGCTGGATCAAGGTGACACCCACCAATCCCGTAGGCAAGAAAGCCACCATCACCGTCACCGTGGGCGAGAACCTGGGCGCTGAGCGCACTGGCAACATCACCATCTGGTCGGGTGGCTCACGCCAGAACATCACCGTCACCCAGGCCAAGGGCGGACAGAACATCACCTGCCCTATTGAGGGCTACAACCTCGTATGGAACGACGAGTTCAGCGACAACGAATTGGGACCAGACTGGACTTACGAGATCAAGCCAGCCGGATGGGTGAACAACGAGTTGCAGACCTACGTGCGCGAGGACAAGGTGGCACAGGTTTCCAACGGAACACTGAAGATCAACCTCCTCGACGATGGCGGCACCATCAAGAGCGCTCGTCTCTACGCTCGTGAGTCCACAGGTTGGAAGTACGGATACATCGAGGCAAGCATCAAGCTCCCTAAGGGCAAGGGCACATGGCCCGCATTCTGGATGATGCCTGTCAATTTCCAGCAATGGCCTGGTGATGGCGAGATCGACATCATGGAGTCTGTGGGCTACGACCCCGACGTGGTTGTTTCCACCATCCACTGCACCAAGTACAACAACTCCGGCACAACCATCGAGTCTGCACGCCGCAAGATCAGCAACTCACAGACCGAGTTCCACACCTACGGCATGGAGTGGACAGCAGAATACATGACCTTCTATGTGGATGGCGAGAAACTCCTCACCTATCGCAACGACGGCAGCGGCAAGGAGGCATGGCCTTTCGATGCAGCCTTCTACCCCATCCTCAACCTCGCCTGGGGCGGTACCTGGGGCGGCGGCCAGGGCGTAGACCCATCTTGCTTACCTGCCACAATGGAGGTGGACTACGTTCGCGTATTCCAGAAGTAATTTTCCCCTGCATCTCATTAAGGAGTTAAGGAGTATAGGGGTTAAGGAGTTAAGGAGTTAAGGAGTTAAGGAGTTAAGACATATGCTTTGTTGTTAAAAAACTACGCCAAAATTCTGTTGTCTTAACTCCTTTAATTAAACCCTCAAGACATTTGTCTTAACTCCTTTAACTCCTTTAACTCCTGAAGAAACTCCTGAAAAAACTCCATTAATTAAATATTCCCTCAAGACAGTTGTCTTAACTCCTTTAACTCCTTAACTCCTTTAACTCCTGAAGAAACTCCTGAAGAAACTCCTGAAAAACACCTCAACTATCATTATTTTTTGCTTTGTTCTTGCGTGTTTTAAAAAATTTTCATATTTTTGCAGACTAACAGCAAAATACCTGAAAATGAAGAAAGCTAAACAAAACTTAAAACTCATCCTTACTACGCAACTTTTCCTTGCGCTGTCAGTTCTCATTGGTCATGCACAGACCCCAGAGAGTGTCGACTCCCTGCTCCACTGCATCGACGAGGCGATAGACCACTCTGCCCAATACGTCAGCCGCAAAGAACAGCGCATCCGACAACTGCAGCAACAGCTTTCGCAAGCCAAAAACCTACATGCCGAATACCAACTCTCCTATCGGCTATACGAAGAGTACACGCCCTTCGTCAACGACTCTGCCATCATCTACCTCAAACGCTGCATCAAGATTGCCCGGAAGACGGGAAGGCACTCAGAAGTAGGTAAGTGCCAGGCACTCATCGCCATCCGCTGCTCCAGCACAGGCAAGTTTATCGAGGCGCTCAACACCCTCAGCGCCATCGACACCACCCAGCTTGACAACATTGCCAAGGGCACGTATTATATGGCTTACAACCACGTATACGGCGAAATCATATACTACCGCAACCCCATCACCCCCGAGGCGCAATACGGCGCCATGGCAGCCGAATACCGGCAACGAATGTATGCTGCCCTTCCCCCCACCAGCAATTCGGTATTTCAGTATCGTGAACTCGACGCCCTCAATGCCCATGACAATCGGGAAGCCATGCGCATCAACGACCAGTGGCTCAGCCACGTAGAGAAAGGGTCGCATCCCTACGCCCTCGTCACCCTCTACCGCTATTTAGCATACAAGGCAGAGAACGACAGCACCCGCATGATGTACTGGCTGGCAGAATCAGTCCTCAGCGACATCAGGAACGGCGTCATGGACCAAGGATCCATGTGGGAAATGGCCAACCAGCTCATGGGCCTCAACGATGTCGACAGAGCCTACAAGTACATCAGTTTCAGTAGCATCAGCGCCAACCGTTTCGGCTCACGACAGCGACTGGCTCAGATATCGCCCCTGCTGTCGGTCATCGCCAAGATGTACAAAGACGAGAACGACCAGTACAACAGGCGACAGAACTATACCCTCTGCATCATCAGCATCCTGGCGTTGATGCTCCTCATCGGCGTGTTCTACGTCAGCCGACAGCGACATAAACTCGCCATCGCAAGAGACGACCTCGCCAAGACCAACCGCCAACTGCACGAACTCAATGCACAGCTCAAGTCGCTCAACGAGCAGCTCTCCTGCACCAACAGCCAGCTCTCTGTGGTCAACCACGAACTCACCGACGCCAACCGTGTCAAGGAAGAGTATGTGGGCAGATTTATGCGCCTCTGCTCCATCTATATCAATAAGATAGAGGATCTGCGCAAGAGAGTGCACAAGAAACTGAAGGCACGCCAGTATGACGAGTTGTACGAAATGACACGTCCACAGGACTTCAAGGAAGAGGAGTTAGAGGAATTCTACACCAACTTCGACTCCGCCTTTCTCCATCTCTTCCCCCATTTCCTCGATTCCTTCAATGCCCTGCTGCGCCCAGAAGAGCGCATAGAACAGCCCAAGAAGGAACAACTCTCCACCCCTATCCGCATCTTCGCCCTTATCCGATTGGGCATCACAGACAGCAGCAAAATAGCAGAGTTCCTGCATTATAGCGTCAACACCATCTACAACTACAGAGCACATATCAAGAAAGGTGCCATCAACGACAAAGACTCCTTCGAGGAGGATGTAAGGAAGATCGGAACGTTCTAAGGAGAGGGGGAATTTCCCCTCAGCAGAACTAAAACGCGAAAATGACTAATGACTAATGACTAATGACTAAACTTTTATGCACGGAAGTTAAGCAAACGTGTAACGCATTCATGTACTCATGTCAGAATTTTTGCCAAAATTCTAATTGATCGAAAATCGAATTTGACCAAAATGACTTTGACAAAAATGACACACTTTGTAAGTTTTACTATCAAAGTCGGAAAAAGCAGTCATTTAGTCATTTAGTCATTAGTCATTAAGCGAAAAAAGTTAAGTCAATAATCCACTATAAAATATAATATTATTATAATATTATTGAAGTTTCGCATGTACGGAAGTTATAGTAGTTAAAGAAGTTATCA
>OMFM01000533.1_pt1 | contig 15470 bp, 13 predicted proteins | sample 1645661 | NCBI WGS metagenome assembly OMFM01 (sample SAMEA103958128, study PRJEB25191) | human gut metagenome | reverse complement strand
CAACTCGAGAATGTTGTAATCGCTGTAAAACGACAGGAAGAAAGCGACCTGCAATTGACCGGGCTGACCGTTATGAGAAGGCCGTGCTTTCCCGATACTACATTTTTCTTTACCGTCGACAGCATCTTGATGACCACAATTCAGAACTTTGATTTTCCCATCCGGGCGTTTTGAATATTCTGCTGTGACATAATGCAGACCCCGTTCGAAACGATGATCGTAACGGGCTATCTCATACCAACGTCCCATATACCGGGACACATCAAGACGATCGATCGTACTACGGTCTACTCCTCTGAAAAGCTGTCCGACTGTATTATCGGTAAAATGAAATATCGTTCTTCTTATGGTCAGAACCTATTGCAACATGCCCGTGAAACAGCTAATCTTTGTGCGATCATGGCAGCCGAACTGGGTCTGAATGTGAAGAAAGCCAAACGTGCCGGATTACTCCATGATATCGGTAAAGTGCCCGATGAAGAACCGGAATTGCCGCATGCACTCTATGGTATGAAGCTGGCAGAAAAGTTCAAGGAAAAGCCGGACATCTGCAACGCCATCGGCGCCCATCATGACGAAATGGAGATGACAACCCTCTTGGCACCCATTGTCCAAGTCTGCGACGCCATCAGTGGAGCCCGTCCCGGTGCCCGCCGCGAAATCGTAGAGGCCTACATCAAACGGCTCAACGACTTGGAAAACATAGCGATGAGCTATCCCGGCGTAACAAAGACATACGCCATACAGGCTGGCCGTGAATTGCGCGTTATTGTAGGTGCAGACAAGATTGACGACAAACAAACCGAAAGTCTCAGCCATGACATCGCGAAGCGGATACAAGACGAAATGACGTATCCTGGACAAGTAAAAATCACCGTTATCCGTGAAACCCGCGCCGTAAGTTATGCAAAATAAAGCGACCTGCCCGACACATACGGCAACCTTATTGGTGTGCTGCCTGCTTTGCGCCTGTGGAATGAAGACCCAGGCGCAAAGCCAGGCACGTGAACGGGTCAAACAGCTAGGGCATAACGTTTCTTATAGAATTGAAGGCCAATCTACATTTTCAGACCACGACTCACCGCTATGGCTCAATGCCAACAAGTATGGACTTTCGAGTATTTCCGGAAACAACGGTTACATTCGTGTGGGCGCATTCCGCAGCACCGAAACCGACTCCACCTATAACTGGAAGTTCGGCTATGGCATTGACATGGCTGCCGCATACGATTTCACAAGCAGTTTCGTTTTACAACAGCTCTATGCGGACATACAATATAAGAAAGTACGCCTTTCCATCGGAAGCAAGGAAAGACCAGCCAACTTAAAAAATCCACAACTCAGTAGCGGGAGTCAGACACTCGGCACCAATGCCCGCCCCATCCCAGAATTCCGCATCGAGATACCCGAATACATTTCGTTGACAGGCACATCAAATTGGATTGGAATTAAAGGGCATTTCGGCTACGGCTTCTTCACGGATAACAATTGGAAAGGAACTTACACCGAACCAGGCAGACAATACGCCGACCACGTTCTTTACCATAGCAAATCGGGATTTCTTCGTTTCGGCAATGAAGATAAGTTCCCGCTCATCTTCGAGGGTGGAATCGAAATGGCCAATCAATTTGGCGGAATCATCCGCAACTATCCACGTGAGGGCGAGAGTCTTCCTATGGGGCACAGCATAAAAGATTTCATCGAAATAATTTATTCAGGAGGTAGTGACCCCGGTGAAGGCGTCTACGCCAACGCCATGGGAAACACAGTCGGCAGCTGGCTGTTCAGCCTTAGCTATAAATTCAAGGATGCCAAGCTACGTGTTTACTACGACCACTTTTTTGAAGACCATTCACAACTTTTCTTTCAATACGGTTGGAAAGACGGCCTCATTGGCATAGAATTTCAATTGCCCGAAAACCGCTTCATCAGCACATTGCTGTATGAACGAATCGGAACCAAAGACCAAAGCGGCGCAGTCTACCACGACCACACAGAAGCGATACCAGACCAGATTAGTGCAAAAGACAATTATTACAATCATGGTCTGTACACCAGTTGGACACACTGGGGACAAGCCATCGGCAATCCGCTTTACACGTCACCGCTATACCGGCATGACGGGCAACTTTCGTTCGACAACAACCGCTTCATTGGTCACCACTTCGGCATAAGTGGTTCGCCGACCGAAGAAATAGCCTATCGCATACTATACACCTATACTAGCAACTGGGGCACATATAGCGCGCCATATGATGAAATAAAATACGGCAACTCATTCTTGTGCGAAATTGCATACAGCCCCAAGCGCATAGGAAAGCACCGCACGCAAGGATGGCAGGCAAAAGCTGCATTCGGACTCGACCGGGGCGAACAAACAGGAAACCACACGGGCTTTCAACTGACAATCAGCAAAACAGGATGGCTCACGAAATGAAGAAGCGCAACATATTTTACTGCCTTGCAAGCATCTGTCTCTCATGCATCTGGGCATCGTGTGACAAACTTCCCGCAAACGGGAAGCTGGATGGCTTTTGGCAAGTCACAGAAGTTCAATTCGCTCGAAACGGGATATATGACTCTGTCGTCCCGATGAAGGACAGGGATGTTTTCTGGGGCATCCAGCTCGGGCTGCTCAACATTCAGGGAATCGACAACGGAGAGACTTCACAAACGCTATGCCGCTTCTCATTCACCGGTGACCAGCTTGCTATCACCGACGTCTACATCAACCGTAGAGGCAACGACAGCCTTATCACTGACCCTGCATTCGACAAGCTCAAGCCGACAGGTATCACCGGCAACCGGGCCCAATTCCAAATTGAAAAGCTCGATGCGAACCAGATGCAGTTACGATCAGATTTCGCCCGCATCATGTTCAGGAAATTTTAGAACATTTCATTTGACGAAACAACGGCTCAATGAAAGTCTCAATAATCACAGCGACATACAACAGTGCATGCACCCTGACCGACACGATAGAAAGCATCATCAGTCAGGATTATCCAAACATCGAATACATTATTATCGACGGATGCAGCACTGATGGGACGTTGGATATCATCAAACACTACGAACACCACATCACCAAGTATATCTCAGAACCGGACAAAGGCATATACGACGCCATGAACAAAGGCATCCAGATGGCCACAGGAGAGGTCGTCGGTATCCTCAATTCAGACGACTTCTTTGCCCGCAAAGACGCTATATCCCTTATTGCCCGCGAATTTGAGAAAGACAAATACCTAGACGCCGTTTACGGTAACCTATATTACGTAGATGGCAAAGACACTGACAAGGTTATCCGTTTCTGGAAAAGTAAGGAATTTTCACCCCACGCTTTCTATCACGGATGGCATCCTGCTCATCCCACGTTCTACGTCAAAAAGGAGATTTACGAAAAATATGGTCTTTATGACCTTAGGTTTCCACTATCTGCCGACTTTGAATTGATGCTCAGGTTCTTCGAGTGTTGCCGGATTCATACACACTTCATAGACGCAATCTTGGTGAAGATGCGCATCGGCGGCACAACGAGCAAAAACATCCTGCCCGTACTCCGCGGCATCGGACAATGTAAACGAGCCTTCCGCGTGAACGGCCTGCGACCTCCCCTGCTTTATCCAGCTTACAGGCTTCTCCCAAAACTCTTCCAGTTTGTAACCTGCCCCAAAAAGTAACGGGCAAACAAGCATTCCGCTACGTCCGCATCGAATCTGTGAACGTGAAGACTTGCGACTGCGACAAGAAAAACGATCGCAGTCATCGTTTTTTCTATCATTACTCCCGCTTGTCCAGTCGGTTTTCCCGTTTCCCTTTCCTGTCATTTAAGGAATTCATTGGTATTGGCGGCCATGAAGCATGGACAGCCAATACTTGCAGCCTGCTGATCCGAACATTGCCGACGGCAACGTTGAAACAAAATAAAGCGGGACATTCAATAGAAGAACATCCCACCTAAACCCTTCATAAGCGTCACGATTAACGCACGCTTATCATGATTGTGGACCAGGAGGGAATCGAACCCTCGTCCAAACGGGGAAACAATGCGCTTTCTACATGCTTATCTCCGTTTTGATTTTCGAGTGTAAGCCCGACCGGAGCCACTTACTCACACCTTATCTCCTGAAAACTTCATTCCAGACACGGAGCTGTCTGAAACTATTTCCGATTTATCTGCACCACTGGATCAAAACGCTTCGGAACCACAGCTTTTGAGTGATGTCTCGTCCTCCCACCTTGTGAGAAGATAAAGCTAATCTACTGTACTTCGATTAAGCAGCGAGAGCGTACTTGTTTTCGCCAGTTAAATTTTTGATAGCCGAGATTAAAGTGCCAACTAACAACGCACTGCATGCTTACGCACCCTTTCGGCCCGCTGTCAAATCCAGTCTGGCCCTAAATGTCTTACATTTTCGCGCAAAATTACGAATTCTATTTCTATTCACACGAATTTTCCTCAAAGATATTCTCAACCTTCCCTGAATGAATCTAAAAAAAATCCCGACCCCGGATCTGGGAACAGTGAAGCAACCGGACAGCTCTACATAAATCAAACTACCACCACAACAAGTCGGGAACAAACAGCTGTACCTTAAAACATGCGTTCAGAAACAAGTTTTTCTCTTCTGACAAATTCACACAATCCGAGCTATACGAAAAACAACCTCACAACAATCATACACGTATGACTTCAAAAGAGAAAAAGAGGAGAAACTTTTCATCATTAAGTCACAAAATAAGCACGTAAAATCAAAGGAAATACCGTTTTGACGATTGAAAAAAACGCCTTATCTTTGCAATAAAATTTCAAATTCTCTGTTTTATAAAATATAACAATTCACAAAAGTGTAACTTTTAGAGAATAATCATGCTATATATGTCAATGAACCGGAGATGCAATGTGGCAGAAATAGAGGACGCTATGAACATCACGCAAAGAGCGATGAAGCGCATCTTTGACATCATGGCGTCTTCAATCGGGCTGATTGTCTGCTCTCCGGTTTTTCTTGCTGTCGCAATTGCCTTGAAATGGAAAGAAAAAGGCTCCATCATTTTCAAGCAAGAGCGCATCGGTTATGGCGGTGAACCATTTTACATTTATAAATTCCGAACCATGCGCATAGATGCGGAAGTTCAAGGACCGCAATTGGCCTGCAAGGAAGACGACAGGCTGACACGTACAGGCAAATTCCTCCGCGAGCATCATTTAGACGAACTTCCCCAACTTTGGAACGTACTTAAAGGCGATATGTCGATGGTCGGCCCTCGCCCCGAACGGCAATACTTCATCAATCAAATCATGAAACGCGATTCCAGGTATATCTTCATTTTCAAGATGAAGCCTGGCGTGACTTCCGAAGCCACACTCTACAATGGCTACACAGATACCATGGAAAAGATGTTAGACCGCCTGAACATGGATCTCAACTACCTGCAAACACGCTCCCTTTGGGGAGATTTCGTCATATTAGCCAAAACCGCATTTTCCATTATTAACGGCAAAAAGTTCTGATGAACCTGAACATAAAACGGTGCGCCCTACTTGCCGCGCTCGCATGTACTTTATCTTTTGGCGCTCATGCCCAATCTTCCATGACCGATGAACAGGTCATGGAGTTTGTCATTAATGAGAACGCCAAAGGAACTTCGCAACAACAGATTGTCACAAAACTCATGCAACAAGGCGTCGATATCCAACAGATACGACGAATCCGCGAGAAATACGAGAAAGAACATAAGGGAGACGTGCTTGGCGCCAAAGATCTCACCGGGAAAAATGCTGTCGAAAGCAGGCTGCGGCAGAACAACGGCGACAAAAAAGATGATAAGCTGGAAAATGCAGAAAATTACAGACGCCGCGTCATCCAAGAGAAAGAAGAAGAAGGCATCATGAGTGACCGCCGGAAACGGCTGCTCCAACAACGAAAAGAAGACGATTATCTAGATGGACTCGACTTCGTGCTTCCCGACTCAATGGAACTGTTCAACGACATCATGAGTGAACGCGAACAAGACAAGAACAAGAAAATCGTTTTCGGACGCAACATATTCAACCAGAAGTACCTGTCCTTCGAACCGAACATGAACATCGCGACACCGTCCGACTACCGTCTCGGACCGGGTGATGCCGTGTTCGTCGACGTTTGGGGTGCCTCGCAAAAAACATTTTCCAGCACCGTATCGCCCGAAGGAACTATCGACCTCGAAGGGTTTGGCCCCATACAAGTCAGCGGGCTGACCGTGGAGGAAGCTAACCGACTTATCAAGACCACATTGGGTCAACGATACAGCAACTCGAACGTAAAATTATCCGTAGGACAGACGAAGACCATTACAGTCAACGTAATGGGCGAAGTCGTCGCACCGGGAACATATACGCTGTCTGCCTTTGCTACGGTTTTCCACGCCCTCTATATGGCGGGCGGGACGAACGAAATCGGCACACTGCGCGACATCAAAGTATATCGCAACAACAAGCTCGTCACCACAGTCGACATCTACGACTACATCCTCAATGGAAAATTAAGCGGGAACATACGTTTAGCTGCCAACGACGTCATTGTTGTCGGTCCTTACGACTGTCTTGTCAATATCACCGGCAAAGTGAAACGGCCAATGTACTATGAGATGAAACGCTCTGAAAGTGTTGCAACACTGTTGAAGTATAGCGGCGGATTCACTGGCGATGCCTACCAAGACTACATCCGCCTCATCCGCAAGAACGGAGGAGAATACGCCATTTTCAACATAGGCGAGTTTGAGCGCGGAACGTTCCACTTGGCAGACGGAGACTCTCTTTCCGTGGATTCCGTGCTTCCACGCTTTAAGAACATGGTAGAAGTGAAAGGAGCTGTGAGACGACCGGGAATGTACCAGATGGACGGAACAGCCAGCACCGTACGCCAGCTACTGAACTTGGTTGGCGGTGTAACCGAAGACGCATTCCTGACCCGCGCCGTAATGCACAGACGGAAAGCAGACCGGACATTGGAAGTACTGGCTATCGATATCGAGGGAATTCTGAACGGTTCTGTATCAGACATTGCACTACGCAACGAAGATGTACTATTTATCCCCTCACTAAAAGACGCACAAGAAGAACGGACCTTGACTATCTATGGTGAAGTCATCTATCCGGGTGTTTACCAATATGCCGACAATACGACGATTGAGGATTTCATCTTGCAAGCAGGAGGACTCACAGATGCAGCCTCTATCATGAAAATCGACGTTTCACGACGAATCAAGAACGCAAAAGCCACACAGAGCAACAAAACCATTGCCCATACTTTCTCTTTCTCTCTTAAAGACGGCTTTGTCATCGAAGGCGAACCCGGTTTCGTACTTCAGCCTTTCGACGAAGTATTTGTCAGAAAGAGCCCTGGATATATAGAACAGCAGCATATCTTGATTGAAGGTGAAGTTCTCTTCCCCGGAACCTATACGTTGAGTAAAAAAGGGCAACGCCTGAGCGACCTGATTGAGGCTGCTGGCGGCTTAACCACAGATGCCTATGCAAAAGGTGCCCGCTTGGAACGGAAAATGTCGCCGGAAGAAATCCAGAAAAGAGAACAGAACCTGCGCCGCCTTATGCGCGATGAGACAAAAAAGTCCAACGACAGTCTGGATCTTGACTTAGGCAATGTCCGGAGTATCGGTATTGACTTGGACAAAGCTATGCAAAATCCAGAGAGCACAGAATGGAATATCACGTTAGCTGACGGCGACCGCCTAATTGTACCTCAATACTCAAATACGGTGACAATAAACGGCGAAGTAATGTACCCCAACACTGTTGCATTCAAACCGGGGGCCAAACTCAGCTACTACATCAACCAAGCTGGTGGTTACAGCAATTCTGCACAAAAGAAGAAAGTTTTTGCCGTGCATATGAACGGTACTGTCACACAAGTGCGTAAAGCCGAAGATATCCAGCCTGGTTGTGAAATTCTCGTCCCTGCAAAAGTCAAACGTAGCAACGTTTCTACATCTCAGTGGATCAGCATCGGAAGCACAACCGTTTCACTGTTGACCGTCATAGCCGCGATGTTCATAAACAAATGACATGAAGAAAGAACTCAACATCAAGTCGCTTATTGACTCCATCATAAAGAAACACTGGAAACAATATGCCATTATTCTAACCTGCGTATTCATTCTCAGCGCCATATACGCGTTAAGTCTCCCACGGTATTACCAAACAGAGGTACGAATAATTCCGGAGACATCGGCAAATGGTGGCGTTACACTTCCAGGAAACCTAAGCACCATAGCATCCATTGCAGGAATAAGCACAGCCTCAACCGGACAAGATGCCATCAACCCAGACATTTATCCGGATATCTTCAACTCCACAACATTTGTCCTTGACTTACTGAGCATCAAGGTCAAGCCTGCCGATTCCGCACCTGTAAGTTACTACAAGTACCTTACCGAAGGGCAGAAAAAGCCATGGTGGGCCACGCTCTTTCCGAACAAAAAGAAAGAAAAGCCAGGAAGCGACAAAATCAATCCCAATCACCTGACAAAGGAACAAGACGCGCTCGTTAAAAACATTTCGAATAACATCACTTGCTTTATTAATAAAAAGACAGGGATGATTTCACTCACCGCCCAAGCACAAGACCCAGAAGTATCCGCGCAATTGGCCGATTCAGTAATGGCAAAACTGCAAGAATACATTATCAAATACCGAACGACAAAAGCAAGCAGGGACTTGAAATATGTCAGCAACCTGTATAATGAAGCCAAAGCCAAGTACCTGGCAGCCCAAAAGGCATACGCTGAATTCTCCGATGCCAATCAAGATCTTGTCCTCAATCAATACAGAATAACGTCAGACCGACTGGAAAACGAAATGCAATTGGCTTACAACACATACAGCCAAATGACACAACAGCTCCAATTGGCCCAAGCCAAATATCAGGAACGGATTCCTGCATTTACTGTCATTCAGGATTCCGTTGTTCCCCTCAGACCGGCCGGCCCTAAACGTACATATATCGTGTTCTTCTCTCTATTCTTTACTACGGTATTTGTATCCTGCTATTCCCTCTACAAGGAAATCAAAAGCCACTTCAACCAACCTGCTCCGAAAGCAGAAATAGCCGGACAATAACGAAACAAGTTTCAGCCCTGTGAAACAACCGTCACCCGTAATCACGATAATCACAGTCGTTCGCAATGCTGCACGCGAGATTGAAGAAACATTTCGTAGCGTAGCCGCACTAAAAACGAATGAGATTGAGTATATCGTCATTGACGGACTGAGCGACGACAATACCGTTGAAGTCATAAAGAAATACGCCTCGCACATTGATTATTGGCTCAGTGAAGCCGACAGTGGAATATATGATGCCATGAACAAGGCTTGCCTTCTTGCCCATGGCACTTATGTCATCCACGTCAATGCTGGCGACAAACTTCTCCTTATCCCTCCCATACTTCGATCCGCCCCGGAAAACATTGACATATACTGTGGCCGCGTCGCCACAGAGCAAGGCACAATCATCCCCGCTTGGAATAAAAGTTTATACACACACAACACCATCCCACATCAAGGATGTTTCTATCGTCGGAAAGTTCTTTTGGAAAGACCATATGACTTGCAGTTCAAGATTTTCGCAGACTATGACCTGAACCTCTGGCTTTTCCGCAACAAAAAGACGGCCGTCATGCTCAACGACACCATTGCTTTCCATTCTGTCGATGGAATATCTAATCAGCCCTGCCATGCCGCAGAGCTTTTCCGTGTCGTACGCCACAATTGCGGGAAGTGCGGACAATTCCGATCTTGGATTTATTTCAAACTACAAGGCTTGCAATCACGATGGAAAAGATAAAGTTTCTCATACTTATCGTCCTTTACAAATTGTCGCCAGAGCAATCAGATACGCTGAAATCCCTGTCACAATGCAAGTTGGCAAAAGACTATGCCCGCATTCTCATCCGCGACAACAGCCCGAAAGCCTATGACACAGAGCAACGCCGCACAATGGAAGAAATGCTTGATGGTTTTGCCTTCGAATACCGTCACAATAGGCGGAACGAATATCTGTCCACACTATATAACCAAACCATCCAAGAATTACAGGAAAATGAATACCTCATCCTCTTGGATCATGATTCACAGTTTGACCTGAACTTCTTGGAAGAAACCAAGAAAAGCATTTCCGCCCACCCGGAAATCGATCTGTTCCTACCCCTCATTTACTGCGACAACCAGCTCGTAAGCCCCTCCCGCATGGTATTGTTCAAAGGCAAATATCTGAATTCGGAACCGACTGGAGTCTGCGCGGCACACCAGACCATGGCCATCAACAGCGGCATGGTGATTTCTGGCCGGTATTTGCGAAACAGCTTCCCGGGCTACGATGAACGCTTCCACTTCTATTGCACAGACTGCGATTTCATGTGGAAATACGCCAGGCAACGCACCACATACTGCGTCATACCCTACCGTATTCAGCATTCGTTGGAGTTTTACGGATTCAACGAGCCATACGAAAAAAAAGTAAGGCGGTTCCGTGAAATGCGTAATGCGTTCCTCATCGCGATGCGTGACCGCTCCCTGTTCGCCTATTGGCTATGCCATCTCTACATGGACGTATATTCCGTTAAGTTCGCCTTGCAACACCATGACAGGCGTTTTCTCTTCGTGCGCTGACCGCTATGGAAATTGATCACTTTCTCATTCTCTTAGCGCTCAATTGGCCATGGTACGTCCTGTTCCTTGTCTTGTCTACGCTTAGTCTGTTCCCGTTTGCACGACGCTTCACACTCAGCTGGTACGATCCCCTTCGTTACGCCGTCGTCTTTGCCATGCTGGCTAACGCCATACCTCCTTTTCTATGGGTTACGCAACAGATGGCCACCGAAATGCTCATCTACTTCATCCTGTCAGAAACTGCATTCTGGCTGGGGATCGCCACGTTTGTCAGAAAACGGGCGCCGCTATCAGACATAGGAATACACAATGAAGAACATTTTGTATTCTATTTCTTCATTGTGTGCTTCACCCTCTACGTGGCATTCACGCTGTTGTCTTACGTCATGTTCGGCATACCTCTTTTCATGGACAAGAGCCGACTTTCTGTGTTTTCCGGCTCCGGCGGATTCGGTATTTTACAGCGTTTCAATAATTTCTTCTCCTACTTCGTCGTTTTCTATATCTTCCACATGCTCCACAAGAAAACACACAAGACGTTCTGCTACCTGAGCATCGTGCTCGTCACCATGTTCTTGATTTTTTCAGGGAGCAAATCTAAATTTCTAATGCTACTGTTCGCTTACTTTGGATATAAATTATTTTATCTTGGTAAGACCCCACACACAAGCAAACGGATCATTATCTACCTCGGCGTAGGTGTGCTCCTCGCCCTGTTCGTCATTTCGTTTCAAGTCAGCCGCCAAGGCGGCGAAGCGTTTGATTCTGTCGTCGCCCTCATCACTCGTTTTGTAGCCTCGGGCGACTGCTATTTTTATGCCTATCCTAACGATGTGTACCAGTCTGTCGAACTGGGAAACAAGTTCCAATACCTCTTTTCCGGCCTGCTAACATCGATGCGCCTTGTCTCATACGAAGACATTTCTCCCTCTATCGGCGTGCAACTCACAGAAATTACGAGGCCCTATTTAGCTGGGGAAAACACCGGACCGAACTCCCGTATGCCGATTCTGAGCTATCTGCTCTTCGGGTGGGGCGGTATTATATTTGCCTACATCGCCGGATGGGTCACGTCGTTCTGCATGTTCCGCCTGCCACGCTTCCTGCCGCACGGCATCATCTTCGGAGCATACATGACCTACCTTTACGCCACCTTTGCGGGCAACGTGACAGATTTCACCATGGGAGTGTCCAACCTCTTCGACATACTGCTCAATTTGGGCTTTATCGTTGTTGTCGCCTATGTATTCACCAGCATGACTTCTGCCTCCAACCACAAGATGCTCGGCGCTTAAAAAATTGCGCCTGTCACATCCTATTTCATGAAATTCGCAGCCTGCTGGGCCACGATGCCAAAATTGAAATTCTGCGTGTTGCTCACCTTCGCGAAGTTGACTGCCACAAGATTTCCATACTCATCCACGACAGGACTGCCACTCGATCCACCAAGCGTAGGGATGGTGTAAAGCAACCGAACGCCGTCCGACTCTTGCGACACGTTGCCACTGGTCAACTGCGCCTTGATACCTTGCGAAGTGCTGGCCAACTGAATGCCTGCATTATAACCTATCATGTACAACGGCTCATTGACCGTTATTTTTCTTTCCTTCTCATCATTTCCGAAGACACGCTTCACTTTCTCCCAAAGGCCTTCCTCCTTTTTGGACTGTCCGGGCAAGGTGAACACATGCGCCGTCGCCGGCGTTTTTTTATCTTTCAGTTGAATCAAAGCCAAGTCGATGTCATCCTTTTCTGAGACTTTGGTCACTACACACCCTTTGAAATCCTTTTCTGAGGCTACATACGTATTGTTGTAAGCAATCCCCAGCTCACAGACACTCTCTATTTTCAGTTCGCTCACATCCATGCTCAAATTTTCCTTCAGCTCTTCCAGCTCGCCGAACTGCCGGCTCAATTCCTGCTGCTGCGCCGTCAGCTGACTGACAGCGGAATAATCCGTGTGGGCATATCCATAGAAATCATAATAAGTACTGTTTTGTATCTGCACCGAAAGTTGGTTGTACTGGTTCGACAGTTCGAGCTGCCGGTATTCTACAACTGTTCTTATCGCTTGGATCAACGAGCGATAGCTCTTCTTGACCTCTGCCGGATCTATCTGCGGAGCTGCCACATGGCGGTTTGTCATGATTTTCCCGTCCTCTGACACGAAGAATCCCGTACCAAACAGCATGTTCCGATTGGCCATGATTTCGCTTTGGTCGGCCGTCAAGCCCACCATGTCCTCCCCATCGAGATCCGAAAAGTACAAGTTGCCACCGCCTGGCAGATGAATGGTATAATAATACTCGTTCATGATTAAGACAACCCCCGACGCACACTGCTCGAACAGTTCTTCCGACGTCATCTTCCTTTCACCACAGCTCACCGCGAGGGTAAACAGAACAAATAAGCATACAACCTTTTGCAGTATCGTTCTCATATTGCACCGTATTTAGGACTTTGCAAATAACGTGATTTCTCCCCAAACAAAGAAACAAAACGTTAAAATCTTTTATCCGAACGATAATAAAATCGCGTCGGTGTAACCTAAGTCCAGTTTCACCGACGCGTTGTATGCCGTAGGAAGGCGCAACTCTATTTACGCAGACTTTCTTTCTGCCTCTTTGAATACAAGAGTGAACAGAACCAATACGAGCAAGGCGAAACCGGCGAAGATGAACCACGATGTTTTCCAGCCTCCTATCTGTGCCTCAGCGGGCACTGCGTAAACGAAATGGTTGACCACGGCCTGTGCTCCAAGCGTTCCGATAGTAGCGCCCAGACCGTTTGTCATCACCATGAAAAGTCCTTGTGCACTACTGCGTATCTTCTCATCGGTCTCCCGGTCTACGAAAAGTGAACCCGAAATGTTGAAGAAATCGAAAGCCACGCCGTAGACTATCATCGAGAGGACGAACATCCACACCCCGTCGCCAGGGTTGCCCAGTCCGAAAAGTCCGAAGCGGAGCACCCACGCCAGCATGGCTATCATCATCACTCGCTTGATGCCGAACCGCTTCAAGAAGAACGGGATCAAGAGAATACAGCAAGTCTCGCTGATTTGTGAAAGCGAGATGAGCGCGTTGGCATGGTTGGCGCCAAACGTATGGGCAAACTCGGGGATTTCCTTAAAGCTCGTGATGAATGGGTTGGCAAAACCGTTCGTTATTTGCAACGACACACCCAACAGCATAGAGAAGATGAAAAAGATGGCCATCCTGCGTTGTTTGAAGAGCAGAAAAGCGCGCAATCCCATCGCTTCGACAAGCGACTTCCCCTTCTTCTCGTGATTCACCGGGCACTTCGGCAGAGTCATTGAATAACCGCCCAAGACGAAACCTATCACTGCCGAAACATAGAACTGCCTGTGACTGCCTTGAATGCCCAGATAGTCTACCAAAAGCATCGAACAGATGAATCCGATTGTTCCAAAGACACGGATAGGCGGGAAGTCGCGCACAGTGTCCAGCCCTGCACGAGTCAAAGCTGTGTAAGCCACCGAATTAGACAGCGAAAGCGTCGGCATGTAGAAAGCAACACTCACGGCATACAGAGAGAAAAGCGGTCCCATCTCGACAGCGTCGCCCGCACGCTCGGCGTAGCTTCCGGCCATGCACATGAACGCCGCAGCCAGCAGGTGACAGAAGCCGAGCATCACCTGTGCCGGCACCTTACGGTCGGCTACTATGCCGATGAGCGCAGGCATAAAGATTGAAACGATGCCCTGCACTGCATAGAACCACCCAATGTGCGATGCAAGGCCCACGTTGACCAAATAAGTCCCCATCGAGGTGAGATAAGCGCCCCAAACGGCGTACTCCAAATAATTCATCACGACGAGGCGTGACTTCATCACGATATGTGTCATATCTTTTTCGTTTTTCTGTTTTTCCAAATAATCAGTCATGCTTTCCGGTGCCGTGACAGTTTTTTCTGACAGCCGTCCTGTAATTTCTGTCAGCCGACTTGCTTTTCCTCTCGCCGCATTGGTGATTGTCCGTGCGACAACTGCGTTCACCGGAATAACACATCGGCTTTTGTACAGGTACATGCAAAAAACCGCAAGACCTTGCGGCATCCCGCACGCTGGAAGCAAAAAGCCGGGCTCTCCCTTGCGTGTGCAAATATACGGAAAGGCGGGCGCCGAGACAAGAGAAAACAGGCTTTCTTCTTGGCTTGTTCGGAACACACCGGCATTCGGCGTCCCGTCTTAGCCATAAATCACCCTCTACGCAAGGCGCAGAATTTTTTTCGGCCTTCGGGAACAAAAAAATGCTATTTTTGTGTTACAAAATGCTCCTCCCCTCGTTTCTAAGATAAAAACGCCTCACAAGGAAAACCTCGACAAGCGCCACTATGAGTGAAGAACTGCTACTGAACACGTTCAAAGACATCCACAACCGGTTGTCCCGCCTGTCGGCCCGTTTCCTGAAAAACGAAGACGATGTGAACGACACCTTACAGGAGGCATTCTGCCGTTTGTGGCCCCGACGCGGGTTAATCGGTTCGCGCGAGGAGGCCGAGGCTCTCTCCGTCACGACAGTGCGCAACCTCAGCATCGATGCCCTGCGGCAACAGGCACACATCGCTGCCGGCGACCTGCCCGACGATCTTACCCTCGCCGACGACGCTGCAACAGACTGGCGCGAACGCGAAACACTCTTCCGCGATGTCGAACAGCTCATCAGCACCCGCCTGACACCGACCCAACAAACTATCCTGAGACGCAGGGAATACGAGGGCGCCAGCTTCGAAACGATAGCCGCCGAGCTGTCGATGCAACCGGCTGCCGTGAGAA
>OMFM01000530.1_pt1 | contig 15554 bp, 12 predicted proteins | sample 1645661 | NCBI WGS metagenome assembly OMFM01 (sample SAMEA103958128, study PRJEB25191) | human gut metagenome | reverse complement strand
ACCAGAGGCGCCGCCTCTGGACTCCGCAAGGGGCATTGCCCCTTGACCCTTTTTTGCGTCCCGGCTTGAGCGCGTTCCCCTGCTATCCTTTATCCCTAATCCGCCTATCCTTTCCCCTGCATTATAGCAAAAAATCCTTCCACGAACAACCCTTAGCCGAAGCGCCCCGTGATATAATCCTCCGTTCGCTTATCCCGCGGCATCGAGAACAACTGATCTGTCGCCCCAACTTCCACCATATCCCCTAACAGGAAGAATGCCGTTGTGTCCGCAATGCGCAGCGCCTGCTGCATGTTATGCGTCACAATCACAATGGTGTACTTCCCTTTCAGCTCCATGCACAATTCTTCAATCTTGCTCGTCGAAATCGGGTCAAGCGCCGAGGTGGGTTCGTCCATCAGCAGCACCTCCGGTTCAACCGCCAGCGCGCGCGCAATGCAAAGTCGCTGCTGCTGACCGCCGGAAAGCCCCAAAGCGCTCTTGTTCAGGCGGTCTTTCAGCTCGTCCCAAATGGCGGCGTTCCGCAGGCTGCTTTCCACAATTTCGTCCAGCTGCGCCTTGCGGTGGATGCCATGCGTGCGCGGGCCGTAGGCAATGTTGTCGTAGACGCTCATGGGGAAGGGGTTCGGCTTCTGGAATACCATGCCGACGCGCTTGCGCAGCAGGTTCACGTCCATGCTGCCGTAAATGTCCTCGCCGTCCAGCGTGATGCTGCCCTCGACGCGGCAGTCGGGGATGAGGTCGTTCATGCGGTTGAGCGTTTTCAGCAGCGTCGATTTGCCGCAGCCGGACGGCCCGATGAACGCGGTGATTTTGCCGCGCTCAATGTCGAGGTTGATGCCGTGCAGGGCGTGGAATGCGCCGTAGTAGAGGTTCAAATCCTTGATGGCAATCTTTACGTCCGCGGGCGTATCAGCCGGATGTGCGGTTTTGTTCTTGATGGCTTCCTGCATGTCGATAATCATGATGCTTTTCCTCCGATTTTGCGGGAAATCAGGCTGGACAGGCTGTTCAGCCCCAGCACGAGCAGCAGCACCACCACGCCCGTGGCGTACGCTTGGTCGTAATGCAGCCCCTCCAGCGACAGCTGATACATATGCACCGCCAGCGTGCGCCCGGACGAGAGCAGAAAATGCTTGGGCATGTCCGCGACCGTGCCGGCGGTAAACAGCAGCGCGGCGGTTTCACCCACGATGCGCCCAATCGCCAGCACCACGCCGGAGAGAATGCCCGGCATGGCGGGCGGCAGCACGATTTTGATGACCGTGCGCAGTTTGCCCGCGCCTAAGCCGAAGCTGCCCTCGCGGTAGCTGTCCGGGATGGAGAGCAGCGCTTCTTCGGTCGTGCGCAGTATCAGCGGCAGCACCATAAGGGAAAGCGTCAGCGCACCGGAGAGCAAAGTCAGGTTGATGCGTAGGACGGTGAAGAACACCATGCCGAACAAGCCGTAGATGATGGAGGGAATGCCCTGCAGGGTCTCGGCGGTCAGGCGGATGGTACGCACCAGCGGCGAGTTGCGCTTGGCGTACTCCGCCAGATAAATCGCCCCGCCCACGCCAATCGGGATAGCGACAAGCAGCGCAACCAGCGCAATCAGCAGCGTGTTGATGATGGCAGGCAGCATCGACTGATTTTCCGTCGTGTATTTCAGGCTGAACAGCTCCGGCGTCAGGTGCGGAATGCCCTTGACAAGCAGGTCAATGACGATGGCAAGCAGGGCGAAAATCGTAATCAGCACCGACAGGCGGCACAGCAGCCGCAGCAGCGCGCTGGCTGGATGACGCCGCCAGCGGTTGCTTTCATTGCGGAAGAAATTCCTGATGGGATGCGCGCGGTACGCGGGGGCTGCCATCATTGCTGTTCCCTCCTTTTCAGCACGGAGAAGGAAGCGTTAATCAGCAGAATAAAGACGAACAGCACGATGCCGGCGGCAATCAACGCTTCGCGGTGCAGCCCTTCGGCGTAGCCCATCTCGATGACGATGCCGGAGGTCAGCGTTCGGATGCCGCTGAGCAAATCGGAGGTCAGGCGCGGCTGATTGCCGATGACCATCTTGACCGCCATTGCCTCGCCGATGGCGCGGCCAATCGCCAGCACAACCGACGCCAGAATGCCGGATTTCGCCGCCGGGACAGTCGCGCGGAACACACTGCGTTCATCTGTCGCGCCCAGCGCCAGCGAACCCTCGTAGTAGGAGTTCGGCACGGCTTTGACGGCGGCGGAGGTCAGCTGGATGATGGTCGGCAGAATCATGATGCCCAGCAGCAGCGACGCGGTCAGGATGCACTGCCCGCGCCCGCGTCCGCCGAACATTTCGCGGATGAGCGGCACGAGCGTCGTCAGCCCAAAGAAGCCGTAGACAATCGACGGCACGCCCGCCATCAGCCCAATCATCGGTTCGATGATTTTCCGCAGGCGAACCGGGCAGAAGCGCGCCAGATAAATTCCTGCGAGGATGCCGACCGGCGCGCCGAAGAGCAATGCGCCGCCCGTGACGTAGAGCGAGCCGACAATCATCGGCAGGATGCCGAAAATATTGTTCGCGGGCTTCCAAGTCGTCCCGGACAGGAACGCGCCCAAATCATATTTCGTAAAGAACGGCAGTCCGTTCAGAAACAGAAAAACGCAGATCAGCGCGACGGCCGCGATGGAGAACGCCGCTGTCGCCGCAAAGACCCAGCGCATGACCTGCTCCTTGACTTTCATGTCGATTGATTCCTTCTTTCTTCATGCTTTCCCGCTATTTAGGATAGCACGGGAATGTAAAATGCGCGGGCGGGGGAATGTAAAGAGCGTGTAAAATCACAAGCACAAAAAATCCTCAATCTGTTGATTTTGTGTTATTTATATGATATAGTAAGAATAGGTAAGGTGCGTTGCTGTGAAAGGAGGATACATTATGAAGAAATATGCCAAACTTCTCTGTGTGGCGCTTTTGTCGATTAGCTTGAGCTTTTCTCTTGCAGCGGCTGAACCGTCACAATGTGAGAACTGTGGACAGAAGAGAATGTTTATCGTTTCTTGTGGCGCGTTTAGTCGTTGGAAGCAAGAATCAGCTGCATGTGCAAACAACTATAAATGCACGAAAAGAACGTCTTTATATACGACGATATATACTTGTGTTGACTGCGGCTGGAGTACCATTTCTGGAACACATGAGCATATGGTAGAGCATACGATTTGTGAAGACGAGTTTGTTTGTCCGCTCGGAGATGAATGATTGTGCGGTGGTGCCTTAAGGCGGGATAATTGACTGTAACGCACCTTGCTTTCCTAAGGAGGTATGCTGATGAAGAGAATTTTGGCACTTGCGTATTTAGGGTTCATGCTTTTTTCGCTTTCATCAACTGCAGAAAATGCAATATCAATCAATTTCTTAGGCAATGAGCAGGAAGATGCGCGATTTTACTTTTTAGAGTGCAGAGAAGAAATATTAAATGAAACAAAATATAAAATATTCTATAAAAACGCAAATATTACGGTAGAAGATTTGTCACTTCTGACGAATCGAGAGTACGATGCTGTTCTGCTCTATCAGAAGGTGCTGCAAGCAGCAGTGGAAAGAGATCTGCTGCTGCCTATAAATGATACTGCGTTGAATCACGATTGGACTGCGCTTGCTGTTTATTTGTCAAAAGATGATGTAATGTATGGACTGCCATACTATTACATAGCGAATCTTTTTTCTCTGGATGATACGCTTGCATACCGTGCGAATTTTCAGTTTCCGCAGTCTGCGGGATATTCGCTGGAAACACTGCTGTGCGCTTGCAATCAGTCAGATTTATCGCAAACGGAAGACATATGCTTAATGTACACAAATCTAAAAACCCCACTATTTCTAATGCAATATTTGTCTGCACAGTACAACGAAACTGGTGATTTGCAATTCGATACTGCAGTTTTCCGTAGAACAATTTCTTGCTATGCTGAAATGCTTCGCAAAGGGTACATTATGGATTACGACGATGCTCAGCGGGTTAAGCCGATTCTGCGGTTGACACCAAATCCAGACCACTATGTACCGTTCCCTAACCTTGATGGAATGAATTGCATTGTTGTTGATTTGTATGCTTTGTGCATCCCGAAAAGCACAGCTTATCCTCAAAAGGCGCAGAACTTTCTTTCGGATTTTGCTGATGAAGTCTGCCAAAGTCAGATTGCATTAGGCAATTGGAGTCAGATGGTTTATCAATCGCCTGAAATATATGGAAACGAAATCAGAGACAAATTCCCATTTTATTCAGAAAATTTACGCCAAGAAATAATGAACGATGGCGTTCCACGCTTCCCTAATACAGAGTTTATTCGTTACTTGAATCAAACAGGCATTATCACAAACTACGTCAATCAAGAAATGACAATTGATGAACTCATCGCTGCGCTTCAACAAAAATGGGATGAAATTGAGTAAAAACGAGAAAAACAGTGTTTTTGAAGAGCCTACCCCGAATTAACACAATCTTAACCTAACCTGCCTTTCCGCCTTTACATTCCCGCGGTATCATACAGGCGTACCCAAGGAAAAAGACAAGGGCAACAGGACATCAGGAAGGTGTCCCGGACAGAAAGGAAGGTTTTTCTGCAATGAAGAAGTTTGCTGCTATCCTGCTCTCGCTCGTGCTGACGCTCACCGTCGCGCTGGCGGACTCCATCTACGTTGTTTCCCGTGAGGACGGCTCCGGCACGCGCGCCGCGTTCATCGAACTGACGGGCGTTGAGCAGAAGGACGCTGACGGCAACAAGGTCGACATGACCACCGTCGAAGCCGCTGTGTACTCCGGCACGTCCGAAGTCAAGACCACGGTTTCGCAGGACGTTGCTGCCATCGGCTACATCTCCCTCGGCTCGATGGATGCGTCCGTGAAGGCGCTGAAGGTGGCGCGCAACCCCGAAGATGGTGCGGAAGCCGTCTACGTCGAAGCGACCCCTGAAAACGTCGCCAGCGGTGATTACGCCATCGCGCGTCCCTTCAACATCGCTTACAAGGCGGACAACCTCTCCGCGACTGCGCAGGACTTCATCAACTGGATTCTCTCTGCCGAAGGTCAGGCGATTGTGACCGCGCAGAAGTACGTCGCCAAAGAGCCGGCTGAATATCAGGCGGCGCCCGTGGCAGGCAAGATTGTCATCGGCGGTTCTTCTTCCGTCGGCCCGCTGATGCAGAAGCTCGAAGAAGCCTACGAAGCACTCCACCCGGAAGTGGACATCGAAGTGCAGATTTCTGACTCTTCCACCGGTATGCGCGGCGCTGCGGACGGCTCGTTCGACGTCGGCATGGCTTCCCGCGAAGTCAAGGCGTCCGAGCTGGAAGCGGGTCTGACCCCTGTGACCATCTGCATGGACGGCATTGCGGTCATTGTGAATAACGACAACGCAGTCGAAGGTCTGACGCTCAATCAGATTCGCGACATCTTCACGGGCGAAATCGTTGACTGGGACGAAGTCAAGTAATCAGCCAAGGACAAATCAAACGCCGAGCAGGTCGAAAGACTTGCCCGGCGCTTTTCAAATACCAAGCGCAATAAAAAAACAGGCTATGGCCCATTCGCCATAGCCTGTTTTGCCTGTACCCCTTATTCCGCCGCCAGCTTCATCAGCGCCGCGGCATAAATCTTCATCGCCTTGACCATCTGCGACACGCGGATGTACTCGTTCGCCTGATGCGCCAAGTCCTCATCCTCTGGGAATGCTGCGCCGTACGCAACGCCCTGCTTGAGCACCTTCGCGTATGTTCCGCCGCCAGTGGCGTGCGGCGCGGCGGGTTCACCCGTCACCTCGGTGTAGGAGTCCAGCAGCGAGCGCACCAGCTTGCTGTCTGCCGGAACGTGATGCGGTTCCTTGATTTCCAGCGAATCAACGCTAAAGCCGGGCAGGTGCGCGCGAATCGCGTTCGTCAACGCGGACAAATCCGCCGCCACAGGGCAGCGCAGGTCGAGCGACGCCGTCACCTTGCCGTCCTTGATATGCAGGATGCCCATGTTGCACGTCAGCGCGCCGGAAATTTCGTCCGAGCACGCGCAGCCCAGCGACGCGCCGTCGTGCTCCATGCCGACCGCGTTCGCCAGCGTCTTCAGCGCGCCGGTCACGCCCATCTCGCGCAGGAGTACCAGCATCATGCCGATGGCGTTGCGGCGTCCTTCGGGGTACGCGCTGTGTCCGGGGATGCCCTCCGCCGTCACCCACACGCCATCCGCGGTCACCTCCGCTGTGTAGGGAAGCCCGGTCTTTTCGGCATAGGCCGCCACCTTGTCGGCAACCTCCTGACCGCCCGCGATAAGCGCCTTGGATTCGCCGGGGATGACGTTCACGCGCTCACCCGTCCACAGCTGCTTGACCTGCAGACCGTCCTCCGCGAGTTTGCCCGTGAAGAAGCCGTGAATCATGCCCTTTTCGGTGTTGATGATAGGGAAGGAGGCGTCCGGGGAGAAGCCGACTTCCGGCATTTCCGTGTGCGCGCAGTAATACGCCATGTCTTCCCAGTCGGATTCCTCGTCGCAGCCAAGAATCAGACGGATGGACTTCTTCAGCGGAATGCCCGCTGCCTTGATGGCGTTCATGGCATACAGCGCCGCCAGCGCCGGCCCCTTGTCGTCGCTCGTGCCGCGCGCGAAAATCTGGTCGCCCACGCGCGTCGCGGTGAACGGCGGGGTCGCCCAGTTGTCGCCCGCCGGAACAACGTCGAGGTGTCCCAGCACGGCGATGGCTTCTTCCGATTCGCCCGGCAGAGTGATGTCGCACGCATAGCCGTCGAAATCGCGGGTTTCATAGCCGAACGCCTTTGCATCCGCCATGGCCACATCCAGCATCCGGCGCACATCCTTGCCAAACGGCGCATCGGGCGTGGCTTCGCCCTTCACCGACGGCACTTCCACCCAGCGGCACAGCTGAGCGGCATAGTCCTCCGCGTGCGCATCCAGATAAGCAAATACTTTTTCGTACATGGGAAAATTCCTCCTTATGCTGAAATCATGGGGTCGAGAATGATATTTCGCGGTTGCAGGCGAAAATTCCTGCTTGATGGAAGATAAAAAAGTTAAGAAGGGCTAACCGTACGCTTAGCCCTTTCTCTTCTTTTAGTCACCGTAGTCCGGGAGCGGGGGGAAATCCCGCCCAGACAGCTGCATCAATTCACCCACCGTCACCGGGCGCAATCCCTTCACATTGATCCAATTATCCAGCGCCTTATCCAGCACCTCCGCCGTATGATACCCATTGATATGGAACTGCACCACGCACCCGCTCGTCACCCGGTCGCTCGTCACGCGGTACACCATCTGATACACCTTATCCTTATACGCGTCCGACCAGTCGCACGCGTCGATTGCGAACAGGCAGTCCTCTACGCCTTCCGCGCGGGCAATGGCGGTGACGATGCTGTTCGTCGCGCCCAAATGCGCACAGAACAACCGCGGCCGTACGCCGAAAGTCTCTTCGCACAGGTCGTTCAGCTCGCGGATGTTCTCCTGCACACGCGCGTAGGAGACTTCAGTCATGTTGATGAGGTTGTTGCCGTGGCTGCCAAGCTCGTGGCCCGCATCAATGATGCGCTGGATGCGCTCCGGGTTGCGGCGCACGAAATCGCCCGTGACGTAGAATGTCCCCTTCACGCCGTATTTGTCCAGCGTGTTCAGCATGTCAGTCAGCTGCTTTTCTGATGCGCCGCTGCAAACAATCATCACGCCGACAGCAGGCTCAGAGGGGGTCAGGCGGGTGACGCGCGGCAGGCTGATGTCCGAAAACGCGGCGAAGGAATCTGTTTCGTTCACTTTCTCGCCGTCCAGCCAGACAGACAGCTTGTTGCCGCCCAGCATGTCCTCCGTCACATAGACCGAGAAGGTCAGGTCGTAGCGCGGATTGCGCCAGAACGCACGCTCCAGCACTTCGCCGCGGTGGTTGCGCAGCTCCAGATACTTCTCCGGCACAGTTGCGCTGTTTTTGTTCTTGCACGATACGGTGATTTTGATTTCGCGGTCGAGATACCCGACGTAGAATCCGCTCTTGAACGTGACAATCGGCGCAACGACGGGGGTCGTGTCCTCTTCGTTCTCCTCCGCGAACGCAGCGCCGCCCAGCAGCATCAGCACCATCAGCAGCAAACTCAGCAGTTTCTTCATCTTTACCACTCCTTTTTATCCAACTTTCATCCGTGAAAGCTGTGTTTGCAAATGGAAAGTTACCTTAAACCTGCGGGCGCACAACCACCTGTGCGCCTTCCGGCACCAGCGTCGGTTCAACCACAAACCCCGTCGGAACGGACAAAATCCGTAAACTGTCCATGTCCTCCAGAATTCGCTGATTGAACTTCGTCACGCGGCAGCCCTCGATGAACGCGGGGATGATGAGTTCCGTATCCGAACCGATGTACTCAATGACCGAGTAGGTGCTGCCCTTCTCTGCCTGTCCCAGATACGAGCCGACGATGAGCGTATCGCCCTCTGTCATCAGCCCCAACCCGACGCGCAGGTCACGCGCACGGGCGCTGAAGGGGGCGGGGAGGGTCAGCGCGTTCAGCCGGGAACAGCCCGTCAACGCGTCATGCCCGATTTCACGCACGGATGCGGGAATGGCGAGTGCCGTCAGGTGTGTGCAGCCGCGCAGGGCTTCGTGGTCGATGCGGGTCAGGGTGTCCGGGAGATTCAAGAATTCCAGCGACGTGCAGTTCATCAGCGCCTGCATGGGCAGGACGGTCAGTGCGTTCGGCAGGTGGACGCTATTCAGCGCGGTGCAGCCCGAAAGGACAGCGCCGCCGACGGTTGTCACTGAATCGGGGAACGCGACTTCGCTCAGCGCGGTGCAGGACGCGAACGCGCGGTACTCGATGGTTTCCAGCCCGTCATTCAGCGTGATGCTTGTCAGCGCCGAGCAGCCCTCGAAGGCACTGCCGCCGATGTGTCGGAGCGTTTTAGGGAGCGTGACGGCGGTCAGGTCGGTGCGCATGATGAACGCGCACAGCCCGACGCTCACAACGGGGAGGCTGTCGAGCGTTTCCGGAAGGGTGATTTCGCCGCCTTGCCCGTAGTATTCCATGATTTCCGCGCCGGTGTCGATGGCGCGGTAGGTGTAGTCACCGCATTGCATGGTGTGTACTTCCTCATTATAGTAGTATGGATTTTGAAGCTGATTTTTTCTCCATAATGGGCTTTAGAGCAGCAGCCAGAGGGCAATGAAAACAGACGAAGTCTGCGGTCGCCCTCTGGATGTTACTTGGATTTTATACTATTTCCAAATGAGAATGCGCCAAGATGCGCCGCGAATTTTTCGCTCTGGCTAACGGGAGTGGAATGCAGCGTAGCAGCGCTACGCTAAATGGAACGACCGGACGACAGAGCGGAAAAGGCGCAAGCAGATGGCGCAGGTGAATTTGGAAATAGTATAAACTTTCAAACGGCGATTATGTAAAATCGAGGCGAAAGAAAAAGCCGCTGTGTAAAGTGCATTTTCGCACTTCCAGCGGCTTTTCATACTATTTCCAGATGAAAATGCGCAAGCAGATGGCGCAGGTGAATCTGGTAATGGTATCACTTATGCGCGCTCGGATTCTTCCGCTTTTCGGAAGAATGCCCCCAGCGCCTGTGCAATGCGCGCCCCTTCCCGGCTGATGGTACACACATGCGGCACGCTCTCCAAGCGCAGCACGCCCTTCGTTTTGCTTCGCACCCCCTGCAGAATCACATCCGCGCTGTCAGGCGTGATGACCTGATCGCCGCTGCTCTGCACGCACAGCACCGGGCAGGTGACCGCGCAGAGGTTATTGCGGGCCTCGTGGATAATGCGGCGCAAATCCACCGCGCTTTTCGTCGGAAATCCGGTATACCCCAAGTCGTAGTCGGGAGTGAGTGCGTCGTCCTTGCGTGCCTGCCAGCTGATTTCCGGCAAAAACGGCGCGGCGAATCGTGCCAGCGGAAACCAGCGGTTCTGCACCCCCATCGGCGCGGAAATCGGCGCAATGGCAGTCGGGTCACTCTGCTCGGCAATCATCAGCGTCAGGCATCCGCCCATGCTCAGCCCGGTCACGCTGACGAAGCGGTACTGCTCTTTCATTTCCCGGAAGGCTTCCTTCGCCGCGTTCAGCCAATCCTGCCACGAACAGCGTCGCATATCCTCCAGCGTTGTCGCGTGACCGGGCAGGTTGATGGTGCGCACACCAAAGCCCTGCTGCACAAGTTCTTCCGCAAGCGGCCGCATATGCGCCGCCGAGCCCGCAAACCCGTGCATCAGCAGCACGCCGTGTTCCCCTTGCCGCACCTCGTACGGCTGACACAGGGGCGAGGAAAAGTCCACTTCCGGGCGCGTTTTCATCCTGCTTCCTCCTTATTGCACAGCGGAAATCGCTTCCTTTTTGCCCATCACCAGCAGCACATCGCCCGCCATCAGCATTGTTTCTGCGCCGGGCGATGTAAGGAATTTGCCGCCGCGGTGAATCCCCAGCACGCTTACCCCAAAGTTCCGGCGGATGTTGAGTTCGACGATGGTTTTGTCCGCCCAGTCTGTCGGGAGGGTGAGTTCGGCAATCTGGTCGTCGTCGGAAAGCGCCATCAGGTCGAGGATATTGGGCGCGACAAGCGAACGGGCGACGCGCTGCCCCATATCGCGCTCCGGGAAGATAACGCGGTCAGCGCCGACCTTATAGAGGACGCGGGCATGGAGGTCATCGACGGCCTTCGCGAGGACTTTGGGGACGCCAGCTTCCTTGAGCAAAACCGTTGCGAGAATGCTGGCGCGGATATCCGTGCCAATGGCAACGATGGCAGCATCGAAGTTCTGCACGCCGAGTTCCGCAAGCGCGTCCTCATCCACGGCATTCGCCTGAACCGCCTGCGTCACCGCCGCGCGAATGGTGTCTTCCTGTGCCGCAACTGCCTGACGCACCTGTTCCTTCACTACGTCGGTCACAGCGGCGCGGATGGTTTCTTCCTGCGCGACAACCGCGTCCCGCACCTGACCGCGCACCACTTCGGTCACGGCCTCGCGAACCTTGTCCTCCTGCGCCATGACTGCCTCGCGAACCTGTGCCTTCGCCAAAGCCTCGATGGTCTTGTCAATGACGGCGGGCTCAAGCTGGGCAATCAGGTCGTCCAGCACGGCTGCGTAGTTGCTGGCGGTCAGCGTCGGTACTTCGATGCTCAGCGCATCCAGCCCCGCGGCGGACAGCTGCGTGTTCGCGGTATCCAGCACAGCGGCAAACAGCTGCGCCGCGCCGTCGTTGAGAGCGCTGCTGTTGCTGCTTAGCGTATCCAAGCCGTCTTTGAGCGTCTTTACGCCGTCCAGCAGGGTGATGGAGCCCTCTTTGAGCTGCGCCGCGCCGTCAAAGAGCGTGTTCAGCGCGGTCAGCAGTTCGTGAATGTCCTCGTTGCTTTCAGGAATTTCCGAGCCGTCCGCCAGCGCGTTCAGACCCGCCGTCAGGTCGCTGACGAGGGCGTGCGCGTCCGCCGCGTGGTCGGAGAGCGCGTCGGTCAGTACCTTCACGGGCTGCGCCGTCGCAATCGTCATCATCCAGTTCAGGTCGGCATGATCCACATGCGCCGTCATGGTGAAGGAAGAGGGCAGCTCCAAATCAGCATCCGCGCCGGGGATGCCGAAGCCCATCAGGAAGCTGTGCGCGCCGTCGGTCAGCACCGCGCCGTTGTCTACGGTCACGCTGGTCACGTCGTCCGTCAGCGGCATCACCGTCACGGCGAGGAAAGGGGATTCGGCGCGGTAGGAGACGGTCATCACCAGCTCGCCGGATGCGTTCTTCACGTCCGCGGCGGTGACTTCCTTGCCGTCCAGCGTCATGTGGACGACGGGGGTCACGTTCAGCGCCTTGTCCGACGTGCCCTGATAGATGATGCTGTTTCCGTCGGCTTTCCACGTCACGGTTTCGCCGCTCTGGGTGAATTTTTCCGTGCCGCCGACGTTTTCCAGCGCGGTCAGCAGCGTCCGGTCGTCGATTTCCGCCAAAGCGTCGCCATTTTCAAGGCGAACGTTGTCGATGACGGTCAGCGCGTCGCCGTCGGCATTCGTCACGGCATAAACACGCTCGTGTTTCACGGTTTCCGCGCTGGCAAAGCAGGTCAGCGTCATGCAAAGCGCAGTGATAAGAGCAAAAGCACGCTTTTTCATCGGATTTTTCCATCCTTTCTACCAACAAAGTCAGTTCTTCACGTTCATTTTCAGCGTCGTGTGGATAATCACCTTGTCCAGCACCAGCAGCACCGCCGGCAGCAGGAACAGCACAACCACCACCGAGCACAGCGCGCCGCGCGCCATCAGGGAGCACATGGAGGAAATAATATCGACATTGGAGTACAGCCCCACGCCGAACGTCGCGGCGAAGAAGCCGATGCCGCTGACGAGAATCGACTGCGCGGAGGACGCGACCGCCTTGCTGACGGCCTCGCGCTTGTCAGATCCCGCACGGCGGTTCTGCAAGTAGCGCGTCGTCATCAGGATGGCGTAGTCCACCGTCGAACCGAGCTGAATGGTCGAAATCAGAATCGGCGCGACGAACGGCAGCGTCACGTTTGTGTAGTAGGGGATGCACAGGTTCGCGGCAATCGCGGTTTCAATGACGGCGACCAGAATCACCGGCAGGGAAATCGAGCGCAGCACCAGCGCGATAATGATAAAGATGGCGATAATGGAAATCAGGCTGACGACCTCGAAGTCGTGGTCTGTGCAGGAAATCAGGTCTTTCGTGCAGGGCGCTTCGCCGATGAGCATTCCGCCCTCGTCGTACTTTTTGAGGATTTCGTTCAATTCGTCAATCTGCTGATTTACCGCGTCGGAGGAAATGATGTATTCCGAGGAAATCAGCATCAGCTGGTATTCGTCGCTCTTGAGTTCGCTGAGGATTTCGTCCGGCACGATGCTTTCGGGGATGCCCGCGCCCAGCAGCGAGTCAATCGACAGAACCTGCTTCACGCCATCGACTTCCGCCATTTCGTCCGTCATGGCGACGACGTCCTTCTGCGGCACGTCCGCATCGACCAGCACAAGGTGGTTCGTGGACACGTCAAAGGTTTCGGACAGCTTCGTGTTCGCCTTCACGCTTTCCAGCTCCTGCGGCAGGCAGGCGGACATGTCGTAATACTTGCCGACGTTATTGTAGCCGTAGAATGCCGGGATGCACAGCACAATCAGGATGACGAACAGCACCTTGTAGTGCTTCGTGACGAACTTGCTGATGCCCGCAACGCTGGGCAGCAGCGGCTTGTGCGAGGTCTTTTCCAGCGCGCGGTCAAGGAGGCGGATGACGCAGGGCAGCAGGATGACCGTGCCCAGTACGCCGAGGATAACGCCCTTGCTCATCACGATGCCGAGGTCACGGCCGAGCGTGAAGCTCATGAAGCAGATGGCGACGAAGCCCGCGACCGTCGTCAGGCTGCTGCCGACGATGGAGGAAATGGTCTTGCAGATGGCGCTTGCCATCGCTTCGTCCTTGTCCGAATAGGTCTGCTGCTCTTCCTTGTAGCTGTGCCACAGAAAGATGGAGTAGTCCAGCGTCACGCCCAATTGCAGCACGGCGGCGACTGCTTTGGTGATGTAGGAAATCTCACCGAGGAAGTAGTTCGTGCCCATGTTCCACAGAATGCTCACGCCGATGCACAGCAGGAAGATAAACGGCAGGAGGATGGAGTCCATTGTCAGCATCAGCACGACGCAGCACAGCGCAACGGCGATGGCGACGTAGATGGCTTCCTGATCCTCTACCAGCTGCTTGGTATCGGTTACAACCGCCGACAGACCGGACACGAAGCACTGCTGCCCCGCAATTTTGCGGATCTGCGCAATGGCTTCCATCGTCCCTTCCGCCGACGACGTGTCATCGAAGAACACCGCCATCAGGCGCGCGTCGCCCTTCTCGAAGATGTTCCGGTATTCGTCCGGCAGAATCTCGGAAGGAATCGTGCCCTTGGTGATGGACGCATAGCCGATGACCGTATCCACATGCGGCACGTCGCGGATGGCGTCCTCCAGCGCCTGCTGGTCGGTTTCGCTCATCCCTTCCGTGATGCACAGGGAGAACGCGCCCTTGCCGAACTCTTCCATCAGGATGTTCTGCCCCTTGACCGTGTCAAGGTCTTCCGGCAAATAATACAGCAGGTCATACTTGACCTTTGTGGCGTTCATGCCCAGCACCGACGGAATCAGCATCAGCAGACAGATGATGACGACGGCAACACGGTGCTTGACAATCCACCTTGCGAATCGGTTCACAACAGTTCCTCCTTTTCTGAAATCCATAACTTTTAGTGAACAATGTGTTGACTTTCTCAACGAGAGATAGTATAATAGCATGTGTACCGAAAATCAATCATCAGATTCAGTTTCGGACGCTGATTAAACAACAGGACAAACGCCAATTGCGGAAACAATCAACAAAATTGGCAAAAGAGTTGAATAATAAGGGGGCCGCCATGATGACAGAAAAGGATACGATGCAGGTTAAGCCGGAGAAAAAGGAAGACCGCCGGGTGCGCCGGACGAAGAAGCTGCTTACCCACGGGCTGATTCAGCTGATGAAGGAAAAGCAGGTGCAGGACATTACCGTGCGCGAGCTGGCAGATTTGGTGGATGTCAACCGCGGCACGTTCTACCTGTACTACCGCGATATATTCGACATGCTGGACAGCATCGAGCAGGATCTGTTTGATCAGGTGAACCAGCTGATTGCCGCGCATAAGGGCGAAACCGTGCTCACGCATACGCTGCCCGTGCTGAAGGAGCTGTTCCATCTGGTGGAGGACAACAAGGAACTGTGCCAAGTGCTGCTGGGGCAGAACGGCGATATGAAGTTCCTGAAAAAGCTGTCCGACGTGGTGCAGGAGGCCTTCCGCCGCGAATGGCTGATGATGAAGAAGGACGAAGTGACGTTCGATTACAGCTATGCGTTCGGCGCGCTGGGCTTTGTGGGTCTGCTGCGGACGTGGCTGGAGCGCGACTGCGTGGAGAAAGCCGACGACATGGCAGTCCTCAGCGACCGTATGATTCGCCTGGGGCTGACCAGCAGCCTGCAAACGCCATAATAGTAGTAGAAACGCCGCAAAAAGCCCCTCAGCCGCTTGCATTTGCCGCGCAAGTGTCCTATAATGAAGAGGACGCGCGAAACACGTCTATTTTCGCTGCGTTCGGGAAAATGGCAAAGGAGCTGCTTCCGCTTTGAAGAAAAAATCCGTTTTCGCCAATCAGACCATGCGCATTGGGCTGCTCATGCTCCTGGACGCGCTGCTGATTTCGGCTTCGCTGCTGATGGGCTTGCAGGTGTATTATGACATGCACGCCCCGGCAGCGCATATCCTCCACGTCTGGCGCAGTCTGCCGCTGCTGATTGTCTCCACCGTCGCGCTTTTGCATATGATGGGCTTCTACCGCGGCATCCTCAAATACGCGGGCGTGGATCTGCTGCTGCAAATCGCCTGCGGTACGCTCGGCGGCACAGGGATAACGTATCTCGTGTCGTTCCTGTGCTATTCGATTCGCCGCGAACCGAACATCTTCCTCATGCCGCGCCCGGTCTACCTTGTGCAGTGGCTGCTGCTGATGGTGATGCTTGCGGCAAGCCGGTTCGT
>OMFM01000525.1_pt1 | contig 15628 bp, 17 predicted proteins | sample 1645661 | NCBI WGS metagenome assembly OMFM01 (sample SAMEA103958128, study PRJEB25191) | human gut metagenome | reverse complement strand
CATGATATGGTCACTCCTTTAATCCAACGGAGCAGGCTTCGGCATACGAATATAATAGCCATCACGGCCACTTGCGATGTCTGCCTGGCGTAGATCCGTCCAGCCATAACGGTGAGCCGTAAACGGAGGCGTCAGATCGACCACTTCATAGAAGTCTGCAACCGAAACGATCTTGTACCGTCTCAGGATGTTGTCAAGTTCGTCCAGGACACCTTCCGCATCTCGACGAGTTCGGAACGAGAACTCATCGAAGTCGTAGGCACTTCTTCTCTGAGGAGGATCATCTCGTCTGGGATCGCGACTATAGGAACCATAGTCCGTACGATAACTGACATAGGTTCCGCCTGGTCTCCGGTCGCCTCGACGAGTCGAACCGTAGAATATAATGTTGACCGCATCAGTCAGGGAATTGGCAAAGAAGTCCTTCAGCATTGGAACAGCAACGTCATTCCAGATATGACTACCAATGCTTCCGCGATCGTCGGAGAGGATGTTGTCTCCGATTTTGCTTAATGGAGAACGTTTCTTTGTCTTTGCCGGAGCAGATAAAGAGACCTTATTGATCTCCTTTTTTGGATTCTCCGGCATCTCATTCCGTGCGGCATTTGAATTGTTCGGGTATTCTGCCATTGTTACACTCCTTCTCTCACCATAGTGAGGTATTTTGGGTTTAGCTTGACTTCCCAAACTGGGCAATGATTGATAACCGAATACCGATAGCAGAGGTTCGACAGTGCCTTCTCTTTGCTAACAGCCATCGTCACAGAATCCCATGACGACTTTCGGATATCACCAAACAAGTTCCGGACAGGACCCTTATATCGATACTCGTTCATACAACCTCCAAAAATGAAAAGCGAAGAGACCTTGTTAGGTCTCAACGCTCGTCGAATCACAACTTGCTCGGATTACTCCTCAGCAGAGTCGTTGTCGGTGTCCGTCTTGCTCGCCTTCTTGGCCAGCTTCTTAGCCTTGTGAGCCTCGATGCCATCCTTGATCTTGCCACCAAGCGGCTTGAGGGCCTTCTTGTAAAGCCACTGGGCTCCAAGAGTTCCCGCCACGCCGATTGCGACACCGATCAGGGTGCTGCCACCGTTGGACTCATCATAGGTCTCTTCCGCCGGAACCGTTTCGGTCTCGAGCTCCTCGTTCTCCATGACAACATTGTTCTCTTCCATTTTAGAATACCTCCATAAAAATTTTGTTGTGGATTTCTCCATAATACATCTTGTAAATTTCGCGTGCTTTATTTGAGAACTTCCGGCTGTGTCGCATAGTCGAACACAACACAGGGTTCTCCCTTCTCATTGAGCTTCGAACTGAACATCGGTTCAATGAACGACTTGTTGACATCCCATCCGATATCATTACCGAACGGAATGCGGTCCAAATCGATTGCATCGTAGACATCATTGAGCGTTATGTACATATCGCCTAACATCTGTCGGGAGAGATTGTTACAAATCTCACGCAATGTCTCTCGATCCGATACGAAATATCGTCCGGACCAGCGATCGAAATAGAGACTCTTCCCCGAAGGAACATACGGGATCTCCTGATCGTTTGTAGGAATCCGTTCGGATGTCTTCTGTGAGACCTTCTCACGAATCTCGTTTGCCTTCTTCTCGTCCAGAGACTCGGTGATAGCGGACTGATAGTCCTTTAGGGTCTCCTGCGAAATGGTATAAGCGGCCGCAAGAGCAGCGTTGCGCTTATGCTGCTGGCGATTACCCATTACGATACAAGCGGTACTAAGACCGGTAGACAACGCAACGGGCCAATAGTTCTTCGCATAGATCTTCACACGATCACGCGTCCGAATCGGCTCGTTGTACTTGTCTGCATAGTACTCGGCATCTTCGATTTCCGCTTTGGCTCTCGGTGCGATTTTCATCGTCATACCGATAGTTGTAAGGAATCCTCCGATTCCAATGCCAGTCAGGATTTCCGGACTATGCTTGGTCATGTAGACCTTGATCGAATTACCGATCGCTTTCATAGGGATTTTCTTCATTTGTTTCTCCTTTCAAAAGCGAAGAGAGCTTGTTAGCCCTCTTCATTTTGGCGTTCGGCGAGAACCTCGTCGACAGTTTCGCGGATCTGCTCCTCCATCTGTCGCTGTTCGATGATCCCAGTAACGATACTGAGAAGCGCCGTACAAGCGAGTCCGATGTTAGCAAGCACATTCCATTTCTTTGTCATCTGTTCTTACCTCCTTTCCATAATAGGTCTTGCAAATTTTGCGTAAATTAGTGGAGAGGAACCGGATAGAACTGAGTCTCAATTGCTGTGACTTTCACCGTACCACCCTCACCATCATCGATCTCATAGGGTTCCTCGTCCATGAAGTCAATCCAGTAATCCTCCAGACACATGGATACAATGGCATCGAACATACCAACATCCCAACCGCGTTCATCACCACCAGGGACCTTATCGATTCCTAAGAATCCATAGAAATCGTTGATAGTCACAACGCCGGTTTGTTGGAAGAGCTTATTGAGGTTGTACTTTGCTTTTTCGACAACCAGCGGATTTGCTGTGAAATATCGTTCCGAGATAGCGTCCCAATAGAGTTCGTCCTCGTTCGGATAGGTCTTATCCCAATGGGAGCGAGCAATGTTCTCTCGAGCCATTTTATCGAGTTCCGGATTTGTCGATCGGATTTCATCGCGATACTCTTGATACGATTTTCGAAGGGCGACATAGGCCGCAGTCATAGCCGCAATCTGCTTCTGGTCTAAACCATGCCCCAACCAAATGCAAGCAATGGTTCCGGTAGCAGATACGGCAGGCTTCCAGAATATCTTTACTGCTTCTTCCGGTGTCGGATCCGTCGAGCACATCGTATAATCGTCATGTGCTTTCCAACCAAAATATCCAGTCGCAATGACACCTAATGATGCCGCAAGAGACGAGACGGTTGAGCCATTACGCTTTAACCATCGCTGTGCCAGACGAATCTCCTTTTTCCAATTGAATTTCATTGTGCTTTACTCCTTTCAAAAATAAAGAGAAGAGACCTTGTTAGGTCTCATCCTCTTCGGATTCCTCATACTTATAACCACAGGTTTCCGCAAAGAACTTCATGAAGTGATCGTCGCTTATACATATTGCTGTAACCCCAGCAATGCCGAGAGCCACACCAACCAATAAGCCAGTCGCCACACCAAGAATTGTCTTCATGTCAAATACCTCCAAATATAATTTAGGTTTCCCCATAATAGGACTTGCAAATTCTGCGCGAAAGAGAAGAGACCTTGTTAGGTCTCATTCTCCTTTTTAGACTTGATAAGAAACACATTCTCATAGCCGGCGAACTTCACGAGACGCCTAGTATAGTCTTCGTTAACCTGCATGGCATACAGCACAAGCGTTCCGAACGCAAGCGCTCCAGTAAACATACCGGTCACAAAACCAAGAAACGTTTTCATAAATATTACCTCCATAAATTAATGTAGACTTATGTCCATAATAGAAGCTGTTTATTCTGCGCGTCAATTACTTCGTAACAGTCGAAAGGAAAGAGGCCTTGTTAGGACCTCTTTTTCCTTTTGAACAGTGCGTAGAAAATCGCGATACACACGATTAAATCTCCCGCGATGAGCATAAACACTGTTCCGCCGGTCAAGACGATTAACGCCGTGACCACCGCCAATGCAATGATACCGCAGAGTAAAATTGTGAATAGGATCATTCATATCACCTCCATAAAGTAGATTGTAAATTTCGCGTACTCCAATCTCTTCAAGACAGGAGAAAGAGAAGAGCCCTTGTTAGAGCTCCTCCTTTTTGCTTTCTCCACACTCCAATTCAATGCTGATGAACAACATGAATATAGCAGCGAAGAACATACCGACAACCTGGTACCAAGTTAATGTGCTAATGCTTGTTGCAACAAGAGACATTAACGATACCACCATTAATTCGATAAAGTTAATCATCTGACGATACATCATAATTCTCCTTTTATTGATAAACTGTAGTGTTTTGTCTTCCATAAAAGGATGTGTTTTTTTCGCGTGATATCATACTATATTGCTCCTAAGGACCAATACGGACAAAATGAAAAGAAGCATACTAATTTGTGTAGCTTCGTTATCATTAGAACTCCTTGTTTTCATTTTCCATCATAGTCATAGCAATAATGCCAGCGACTAGAGTAATGCCACTAAGAATCATCATAATATCACGCTCCTAAAATTATTAAATTTTAGTATACTTCTCTCCATAATAGGAGCTGTAAATTTCGCGTGAACTAATCGATCATACTTTGTATAACCGAAAATTAAAGAGAAAAGGGCTTGTTAGGCCCTGTTCTCCAGTTTTTCGAGTTTCTCCAAAATAATGTCTTGCTTGTTGGCAATGCCGATGATGATGCGACACAGAAGCTTGTTCTCCTCGATCAGATCCGTCGCCAGACCGTACGAAAGCCTCTTCTCCTCGAATTCAGAATCAGACATGTTTTCCACGTCATCCTTCTCCTTCGAGCGATCCATGAGCTTTTTCGTACTGTTTCGGACGTCTTCCTCCTTCTCGAATAACATCTTCAAATAATCGTTCGTCATTTCTAATACCTCCATAAAATATAATTTTGGATTTCTCCATTAAAGGCATTGAAAAAATTGCGCGAAGAAGAAGAGGGCTTGTTAGCCCTCATCCTCAAAGAGATCACTCTCATTATTCTTATACTTCTTGAACTTGAGTTTGACGCTCTCGAACCAGCAGACAATGGTATCCCAGTAGTACCAGGTCCACAGCACGGCCTCACAGATCAACGTAATGATCAGTGACCACTTCATGCTCTTCACCATGTCACCTCTGGTATACGGCTTAGCCGCCCATTCACGATACTTCTTCATCATAATTCAATACCTCCATAAAATATAATTTTGGAATTATCTCCATTATAGAAGTTGCAAATTTCGCGCTCTATTTGAAAAGAGAAAAGAGGTTGTTAACCTCTAATCTCTACGGAAGAAGGATGATATCCATATGCTGCTAATAGAATCGCATTATCGTTAGCCGCTTCAAACATTACGATGTCATCAAATGCCAGATTCGTATAGCGGTAAGTAAACAAGTCATATGTGCTAGTACATTCTTTGTAAATGCCGTCTTTGATACTAATACCAAAACCAAGCATATACAATGCTGTGCCAACCATAATAGTTGCCATTGCTACTGCTATAAGGATCCAAGAAATAATCATTCCAATAATATTCTTATTCGTCTTCATAATAAATACCTCCATAAATTGTATATAAGTATATTCCTTTCTTCCATAATAGTGATTGTATTTTTCGCGTGCTAGTTTGGTTGAAAAAGAAGAGCCCTTGTTGGACCCCTCCTTAGCACCGATATAGAATCTCATTTCGTAAAAATGTCATGAGTTTATCTGCGTCTTGCCTTGAAAGATTTGTGCATCTCCATTCTTCCTGGCCTTCATCTTTTTGGATTAAGGTTCGAAGTTGGACCTTACCACGTCCCAATGACACGACATATAAACTATCATTGATCTTATACGTTTCATTCATTTATATCACCTCCATTAAGGAGACTGTTTATTTCGCGTGCCCAAATCCCTTCAAGACAGGAGAAAAATAAAAGTGTATGTTTCCTTCGCGATCTCTCACCTCACTCGGGGAAACTCATCAAAAAAGAAAAGAGAGGGGAAACGTCGCGAATGGCGCAACCCCTCTTTTTCTTCATCCTATCTCATTTGGATAGGAAAGTTACGGAGCGAATTAGGCCTCGACCTTCTTCGTGCCACCGTACTCCTCGGTCACCAGCTCGGGCAAACCGCACTCGTTGATCAGGATGTCCGCAACCTGCTGCTTAAGCTTGTTGGGAACCTGCTCAAACTCGGTCTTACCGAGAATGACGCGCTGAGCGAAAAGCATAGCCATCATTTCACGATCTCCTTTCTCTAGAAATAAATATAGGTTTAACGCTAAATTAGCGAGAACCTTACGCATAGACAATTCCAGCCATTTCTGCAATGCAGTCTTCGAGGAAGTCATTCTGGTCCGAAGCCGCCTTGACCTGCTGCTTGAGGAGATCATTCTCCGATTCGAGAGTAGTTACTCGCTCATCGATCGTCGGAGGAGGAGCAGGAGGATGATACGCTGCACCAATCGTAGCACCATCGTAAGACGGCTTTGCTCCGATGGATTCAGCGAATGTTTCATCCGCCACAATGATATTTTGGATGATGTTTTCATCGTTTACAATACAGTAATTCATGATTTAAACCTCCTTTTCAGTGCTTGTAATAATACACAAGTCCACCGGCCAAACCACCGATTATTGTATTATCCATTCCGGATACATTATTACTGCCTTGAGTTCCGGTAAGCATGGTGGCACCACCTGCACCACCGGCGCCGATGGCCGAACCTCGTCCATTACCGGGCGAGAAATATATTTTACGGGCGTTCCATGCTGCTTGGTTGCTGAACACGTAGCAACCGGCTCCACCACCGCCACCGCCACCGGTCGGAATGGATTCGCCATTTAATTCAAATATTTGACCATCTGAACCAGGCGTTCCATTTGTATACGATGAAGTATAAGTTTCACCCGTATTTATATCTTTTACATTATATACATAGTCAGTGGAACCCCACTGCCCGGATGTGCATTGGACAACCTTTGCCCCAGAACCGCCATTTCCATTACCTTGTCCTCCAGCGGTCGGTTCGTATGTCCGTATGTCTCCTGTATGAGCATATCCATCTACTGTAATCGTTTTAATAGATGGGTTTGTTACATAACTGCCACCACCACCACCGGTAACACTTTTCAAAACGGTAGTACCTAACAGAAGCTGCGAATTACCTCCCGAAGAACCCTGAGTGGGTTTGCGTTCATCGATTATGCTATAAGAGTCTCTCGGCGGTTCTGGACCGCCAGCCCCAATAACAATATCGATATCGGCATTTGGAGCAAATTGCAAGGTATCCTTTACAGCATTGCCGCCACCGCCACCAGATCCGCCAGCAGATGGTGCGCTATATATAGAAGCACTTTGAAGACTGTAACCACCAGATCCTCCACCGGCAACCAACACATATTCGATGCCCGTACAAAGAGCAGAAACATTGGTGGGCAATTTTCCAGAAGATCGAACCGTTTTATTAGCTCGATCGTATTCGAGAATGATGGTGACATCAGTAATGGTTCCCGTAGAGGTTACCGATACAGTTTTTGCTAATATGTCATCATACTTTTTCTCAACGGTTATACTGACCGTCGTATTCGAACTTTTGCCCATCGCAATACCATCTTTATTAGTGACCAATGATGCATTTGGAATTGCGCTAAGGCCGCTAATTGTAAATCCAATAGCAGGAGTATTATTCGGATACTTAACGGTAACGCGATATGCTCGCGAATCCGTTCCGATAACCAATGCCATAAACGCATCATCCGGAATCGCACTGTCAGGAAGACTTAGAAGTTGTTTTGTATAGCTCTTCAGCGTGTTATTCCAGTTTGTCTGAATTTGTGTTTTATTCGCATCAATCTGCCTCTGGAGGTTAGCGACGACGTTGTCGGAGAGCTGAGCCTTGAGATTATCAAACCACTCATCGAATTCCCCATTCCACTGGTTGAACAGATCATCGATTGCGGTTGTCGCAATGATGCCAGTGACAAACGGGCAGGCCGAGGTGCCAACTGCGTTCTCAATCGCACTCGCGGCAATCTGGGTCACGCCAGGCGCCACAGTCACCCATGCCAGAGGATGCTGGTGGACTTTCTCGCTATTCGTCAGGCTCGGCTTCACGGGAGAAGATGCCACAGTACCCTGAACAACACGAAGCTTATTGAGACGAACGCTGTCGGAGTGATTAGTCTCGAGCACGATCGCATCGATACGGCTGAGCGTCACGTCCGAAGCAGCGATGGCCAAGGGATAAGCCGCGTCGTTCACATTCCACGTATGGTCGAACCACGCCTTGCCAGTACCGACCAGCACCTGCATACCCGTTCCAGCAGAGACCGCCATATGGTCACCAATCGTGGTGAATACACCGTCAGCGATGATGCCATCGAAGATAGCAGACATCTGTTCGGCATTGTATTTTCGATCACCATTTTCGGAGTTAAAGAATCCGCATGTGAATGCCATTTTGATTCCTCCTATATTAGACTTCGGCGGTGAAGGTAGGAGTCATACTCTCACCAGATGTATCTTCCGAGAATACAATCTCAGAAACACGAGCTTTACCAGATTGTCCGTATTCGTTCTGAACCTGGACAAGATCTCCAATGGTAAAGTCTCGTTTGTAGATGAACTGAAGTCGAGCTTCTACTTCGCCTTCAAAAGACTGGGTGATACTCGTCTTTGCCAGTTCCTCTCGCCCCTTCTGCTGCATTTCGGCAATCATATTAGCTGTTGCCTGCTGTTGACGTTCTGCGATCGCTGCAGCCTTCTCTTCTTCAGTGAGGTCCTCGTTGTGCTCAATGTCATAGGTATCGACATCATCGCTTGCACCAGAATCGTCCGTAAACACTTCACGACGATCCAAACCAGTACCATAGTTCTCACCAGTCACCTCAGTCGTTTTACGAGCAGAACCCTCACCAGAGCCGCCGATAAGAGTAGCATTCTTAAGGACCTTCTTCGACTCGATGTAGTTGCTAGACAAGAAATTATCGAAACTCGGAGAAAAGACAACATAGGGGTTCTTTGTCTGGCCATATGCACGGTCTTCACCAGCATACAGCTCAAATATCATTTGTTTTGTCGAGAAATCCGGTAAGATACGGAATCCGATCTTCTTCTCTTCACAAATCCCATAAATTGCCTCATAGAGATTGTCGCCGAAATACTGTGTATCGACCGTAAGGGTCGTGATACGCGTATCGGTCGACTCACGGAATACCAGATTCGGGATTTTCCGGTCGTTATTGCTTGGAGAGATCGCATTTTGATTTAGAAGATTCCGGATCGACTTCTGGAGATTACCATAACACTGACGATAACCCCAGATGATACGACGCTCGAGAATGGACTCCAGAGAGCGGCCGGTAACCGTTAAGAAATTACCATCCTCCACATCCACCTTGGTCTCAATGGTCTCGATGACCATCAGTCGATCGGATTTCTCCCGACACCAAAGGTAGTAGTCCTGCTTGAACTCCTTCCCAATTGGCATGTCTGCCGGTACGTAGACCTCGAAGTCGCCATAACCAAGGAATCGATCTGTCCAAATGAACGACTGGAAGGCATCTAAGATAGCGACGACTTCCCAATTCTTATCGAGAATCAATGCATCCATCTTAGATACCTCCGTAGGCGTTCTTGTATGAGAAGGTAATCAGCAGATTCGCTTCCTCCTCCTGGGTAACAAAGTTAAACATATTCACGCCATTCGAGACCTGGAACCAATCGGCATCCATGTCAACAGCAGAAATGATGTTCGTCTCCTTACCCTCGCGCAGAAGTCGAGCATACTTATTGCCCTTTATGGTCGAGATGATAATATCATCGCCAGCATCGAATACCGCACCAGTAAGAGCTTTGATTTGAGCATCAAATATCTTAAAGTGCTCTCTGGTATCGACATTGTAGAGGGTAATATCACCCGATTTGGTCAGTGCATGGATTGTGATGACAACACCCGTATCCATATCACCGACATAGTTCAGAACTGCTCTCGGGTCATCCACTAGTCTACCCATTTCAAGAAGATTCTCGGTAAGAGACTCATTGGAGAACGGGAATTCGAATAGTGGCTCGATATTGGTATATACCTTCTCGCTACCGCCGACCTCATAGAAATAAGGATCAGGACAGATGATGCTGATTTGTGTGGATTCCTCAGAGGAGAATATATTCGGCTCGTTGGACTCCACATAACCGCTAATCTCTGCCAGGCGGTTGTCTGTCTCGATCTCAAGCTTGATTTGCTTTTTGATCGGGAAGAACTTATAGGTCTTCTGTCTCGAGTCTTCAATTGTCGGTGCGAACAACATACCGAGTGTGATGACGATATTGCGGTTCTCACAACGAGAAGAGGCATAGAGACTACCGTCAACGGTTGCTAGTTCTGATGTGTTAATACTCGCCTTGGGAGGACCGAGCCCCTCGATGTCCTTAATATAAAGACCCGAGGGGTCCGGGTTCGTGAGCTCCAGACGAAGTGTTTCACCTTTCGGATTGGTTACCGTTAAGGCCTTAATCATAAGCCCACTCCTTCCTTATTGGTAGCTATTTTTCACATTTGAGAAGAGATTCTTGCCGTCGCGATAGATCTCAGCGCGGCTCAAAGCCTTCGGACTGGTGTTGTTCTGCGTATAGTTGTAGGTGTTATTTACCGTCTTCGAACCGGTAATGCCATTCACAACATCCTTGAATCCACCGGCTACCTGACCCGCAAGAATGGCCGTAAATCCCATCGGAGTCGAACCGATTAGCGAATTCATCGCACTCACACCAGATTTCACTTTACTATCGTCAATGACAGGGGTGATAACCGGAGCAGTCTCAATACCATCCGTAATATCACGGTTCAGGGTTTGGATGCCGATGGAGAGGTTATCCGTGTAACCGTTAACCACTCCACCAGAAACCATATTGATGATATCACCAAGGACACTATTGAGAGCTGCCTGGACGTCGCCACCATTAGCGATGATACCCTCAGAGATTCGCTCAGAGATGACCTCGCCGCAAGCAACCCACTGCTCTTCCTTCGACTGTGCCATCGCAAGACCACCATTGATAGCCTGACCCGTAGAAGTCGAGACAGCATCGGTCTTCTCGACAATACCCTGTGCAAATGTAGTAGACATCGTCTGACCGTATTTGAGGAATGTCGGGGTGAGGCTACCGAGGACATCATCTGCACTATTGGTATAGGACTGTCTAGCAGCCTCAAGTGCAGCATCTGCGGCCTTCGTTGCCTCGCTTGCGGTAGTATTCAGGAGATGGTAAGGATCGTAACCGGTATCCTTTGCCGCAACACGGTTGATCTGCTCCAAAGCAAACCCTTGTTCAAGAAGCATGTCTTTGTATTCGGCCATCCATTTGGCATAGGCGACCATACGATCTTTCTCGCTCGTCGTGACCTGCTCTTGGTTGGATTTGACTTCCTGAGCCTTCTCGGCGAGAGTTATTTGGGCATTGAGCTTGTTGTAGGCATCCAGGGCATTCTTCGACTCACTGCCATATGCTTTAACCGTTGCTGCATACTCTTCCTCGGCCTTGCCAAGCTGCTGCGTTAGATTGTTGAGCTCCTGAACCTTAAGGGCTTCGTCCACAGCAGTCTTATCGGCATCGGTAGCAGTACCGCCGAAGAGAGTTGTCCAGACTTTCTGCTCAAGACCATAGCTCGTGAGTCGAGTGCCGAGTTTGTTGAGCTCGGACTGGAGACCCTCGATGTAAGACGCACCAGCAGACTTGCCAGCCCGACCTGCTTTTGCAGTGACTTCTTCCGAAGTTTCATCGATCGCAGTTCCGGTTTTATGGAATGCATCATAAGTTTGCTTCACGATATCATCGTAACCATCGCCGACAATCTCTTTAAGTTCGCCCATAGATGCACGATTGGCGGCGTTCAGCACAAACAGACGTTTATTCTCGGCACTCGCGATCGAGACATTGAATTTGTTGTAGACCTCCTGGAGTTCCTCGTAAGTGATCTGACCACTCTTCAGCATCTCATTCGCAAGGTTTCGAGCAGCAACGAGAACAGTCTTCTTACTGCCATCGAGACCATAACGGACACCCATATCGTAGTACTTACCAATCAATTCACCCTGTCCAGAAGGAGAGTGAATATCAAGCTCGTCACGAACGGTACGATCGATGGCTTTCGCAACGTCGCGAGCAGCACCAGTAAGAGAATTGACGGTGGGCACATCCATAAGGCCCTTACGAATACCCTTGAGGTAGTTCATACCGATATCTTTGTACTCGGCTGTACGATTCGAGAACTGAGTGAAGATGTTGTTGGCAATGTTGGTCGCCACGGCATAAATACCGGACTCAATATCCCTCATTCTCTGCTGAACTGTCGTTAAAACATCAGCATTTTGAATGGACTTGACGAGATTGGCAAGTGCTTCATTCGCAGCGTTCATCGCATCAGTATTCACTTCCGCAACAACGTCGGAATATTGAACCAGTGCCTCAGCCATGTCCTTAAGCTGCTTGGCGAAATTGCTAAGTGAGCCCTTACTACGACCAGCACCCGTATTCGGAACTTGATTGACTGCAACAGCAAGATTTGCAATGATATTGCTCGTCTTCATGGCGATCTCACTACTATTGACCGGGGCACCAGCCATAATAGTCAAGAAATCGATCATGTTCGGAGCCGCCAAAGCAAGCTCGGCTGCAAACAAAGAGATTAGATTCTCACCGGTGAAGAACGCCTTAAACGCAGAATATTTCGGCGTGACGGCGACGGCAGTTGCCATTGTTGTGACAATGTCAGATACCATGTCGACTAGCGTCTTACTATCCGCGGGGAGACCCTCACTCTTAGTCAAGAAGCCCTTAATATGCGGTGCCGCCAAATCCAGTTCAGCGGCGAACGAAGCAATGAAGGAATTGCCAAAGACTACACCCTTGAGACCTCCAAATGTCGGAATCTTAGATGCTGCCTCAGCCATGCCACCAATCGCATAGATTGCATTCTTGATGGATGACTGATCAATCACCCCAATTTCAGTGTAGAACGTCTTGAGATATGGAGCAGAATTGGCCAACTGCTTCGAGAAGTCAAGCAGGTCGCTTCTGCCAATGATCGATGCGAGCCCATCCAAGAATTTCGTTCCAGTAAATATCAACATGGCTTCGCCAAGAGATACCATGTTACTGAATACGCTATCCTTCAGACCATTGATACCCTGGAAGAAGACAGATGCATTCGACCAGAATTCTTTAAGGTCTTTACCGAATTTCGTAAGGAACGAATCTCTCTCACCGACTACATCGGAAATGCCTTTCTTAATACCTCCGATAAAGGAGCCAAGAGCAGTACCGATGTATTCCATGAATTTGACGTTGCCGTCCATGATCTTCTTGACAACTTCATTCTCGCCAAAGAAGGCCTGGAATGCACCAAACAAAGCGCTCAATGCCGTAACAACTGCTACGACCATACCGATACCCTTAAGTGCGCCGAGACCCATCTCGCCAAGGGGTGCCGCAACTCGCATCGCTACACTCATGGCAGTTATGATGGCGCCAAGCGCCAAAGCGGCAGTCAGCATTTTGTCCGTATTCCCGAGATTCTCGAGAACGGCCAGTGCTCCACCAAGAATCAGAGTAGCAGCGGCCGCAAACCCAGCTCCGATGATAGCATTCTTACCCCATGCCTTAGCGATACTCAACATCTTAAGAACAGCAACAAGAGCCGTTGCAGATGCAAGAATATCAAGAATGACCTCTTCGCGACTTGCATCGCCAAACCAGACAGCGAACAAACTCTTCAGAGCATCCCGGATTTGGGGAGCGTAAGTGCTTAGTCCATTGATGAGAACGACGATCAGATCACCAAGACTTGCAATCAGCGAGGGTGCATACTCGCGAAGTTGTTTCATAGCCTCGTCGAACATAACGATAAGACCCTCGACAACAGCCGGAGCACCTCTCTTGAGAACATGCCCGATGGTGATGAGAATATCAGTCAAGCCTTCCTCGATAACGGGAAGCATAACCTTGACTGCTTGGAAGAATGCCGCAATAGCAGTCACAATAGCCGCTACGCCAGCCGCACCAATCGCAGATAAGGTGCCTAAAAGAACGGACAAAGCGGCAACGGCAGCACCTACGCCAAGCGCGGCAAGACCAAATGCCAACATGGATTTCTCCAGACCAGCGAACGTCTTAGCCAGAATGCCTAATCCGAATGCTGAGCCAAGCATAATGGTGATAGCGCCAGCAAGAGTTAAAAGACCCGCTCCAATGGCCGGAAGCTTGAGGGTAGAGAAAGCCTTGATCGGAATAACCAGCATATTGAGCGCGAGTGCGAATGCCAGTATTCCGCTTGCCGTTCCAGCAACGTGGTTGTTACCCATGATCGACAAACTAGCAGTCAATCCGCCCATCAGAAGTCCGATGGATATCAATCCCTGCTGAATCTGTTTGATCGGCAATGCACCGAGAATTCGAAGCGGGACAACGAGAAGAGAAATTGAGATGGATAGAGCAAGAAGACTCTTAGCCAAGCCAGCAAGAGATCCTTGGGTTATTGCCAACATTCCCTTTCCGGAAATACCAGCAAACCCTTTCATTGCAATGGATAGTCCACTAATCGAAGCGACAACACCAACGAGAAGTTTTGCAGTTGTAGTCAATCCTTGCTGGAGGGAATTGGCGTCCATCTGTCCAAGAAGCTTAATCGGCAATATCAATGCAGACATCGCCAGGCCAAATGCAATGAGACTGGATGCAACACTCGTAAGCTGACCAGGAACAGCCTTCATGACAGCAATGGAACCGGTTATTGCACCGATCCCAACCATTAACGAGGCGATACCCATAGCAAACTCAGTCCAGCCAATCCCCTTGAATGCTTCAAAGGCACTTGCAAGGATTCGAACTGCTGTAGCTAAGGAGAGGAAGACAAGAGCAAGTTTCATAACCTGCTTCTCGCCAACCTTAGTGGAAAGTGCAACGCCAACCTTTTCCAAAGCTACTAGTATGGCGATAATTGCAAGAGTCGCTTTGGCAAACACCCATGTGTCACTTGCCGCCTCGGTTAACTTGGCCAGAGCGCCGGCCAGAATTGATATAGCAATGGACATACCGATCAGAGCGCCGGCTAACGTAAGAAGCTCTGCCTTACCAGCAGTCATCTTCTTACCGCTCATAATACCAAGAATGGCAGTCAGTTCGCCAAAGAGCAATGCGACAGCCGCAAGAGACTTACCCATGTTTTCGGGATTTACACGGGAAATCAAGAACAAAGAAGCTGCCAAGATACCAATCGAGATAGCAATCGACTTAAGAACTTCAGCATTTACTTTATTCTGGAATGCTTTTAGTGTATCACCGGCTGTATTGAGAACATTGGTGAGCGCCTTAGCAACGCCAGCCCAATTGGTTTTCATCGCAGCAAATGCCTTAGCAATCTTCTTTATCTGCTCATAGAGACCGAAAAGAAGCGTTGTACCAATCGCATCGGTTAAGGTGACACCTTCGAAAATCGATTTGATGCGATCACCAATGGGCTTCAATGTAGTCGCGATGGATTTTGCGAACGATCCGATAGTCGAAGCAGCACTAGATGCCCAGCCCTTCAGCTGAGATACCCACTGGGATGCCTTACCGAATGCATTCTTTCCGGATTCACCAATGGTGTCAAATACCTTAGCGATCTGCTCACCAATCGGAGGAATCTCGGCAAGAGACGTTGTGACATTATTAATGTCAAGGACGTTGATTCCCGTAAAAGCAGAAATGCTCGTAGAAAGCATTCCCCCAAGGAACATGAATGCCCCACCAACGGCTTCCACTGCACTCTTCAATGTAGCGAATATACCTTCGATCACTCGCGATTCATCAACCATCTTAACAAGATTCGTTAACAAACCGCCAATGGTCGCAGAGAAGGAAAGAAGGTAACTTGTAAGCGGAGCAGCCTGCGTTATAATCTTTCCGACCAAT
>OMFM01000512.1_pt1 | contig 15869 bp, 14 predicted proteins | sample 1645661 | NCBI WGS metagenome assembly OMFM01 (sample SAMEA103958128, study PRJEB25191) | human gut metagenome | reverse complement strand
ATGATCTTCGGTTAACATGCCTGGTGGGCCATCCACGGACTTCCGCACCTGAGCCCATTTTTTCTGAAACGGAAGCAAGGATAAACAAAGTCTGTATTCTGACTTCATCTGTTAAATTTCTACTTAATAGTTCATCACCTCTGTTTAATATGGCACGTCCTTGGTCAACCTCTATATTACCTAACAAAAACAAATTTGCTAAATAATAAAAATCATATATCTCTTTCCAAATATTATTTTCCATAAAAAACACCTATTTCCTACATTTCAGAGTCACTAATAATTTTTCATATCGTTTTTATCACCTTACAAGGATTTCCTGCTGCCACGCAATCGGCAGGAATACTCTTTGTTACTACGCTACCTGCACCAATGATGCTTCGTGCTCCAATCGTGACTCCCTTGAGAATGATAGAATGAGCACCTACCCAAACATCATCCTCTATTACAATCGGAGCAGACTTTGTGCCTTCATTAGATGAACGACGAGCCAAATAGTCTAAAGGATGAGCATCCGTATCAGTAATCAGCACACATGCTCCAATCTTTACATTGTCACCTATAGTAACACTATCATGTATCCACATGCGAGTACTACTCATACCGACATTGTTTCCTATCTTTAGCGAAGCTCCATTTTCCAAATAGATAGCACCTTGGAGATTGCTTGATATAGGATTGACGGCATCACCAGAAGAGAAATAAAAATTGTCACCTATGGCTATGACATTGTTTCCTCTTGTCACCAAGTTCAGTTTCCCCGGTATTTGTACATTTCTACCCAAAACTGCACTTTTCTTCTTCAAAAGCGCACGATTCAACATGGGATAGAACCGCATACGGACCAACGCTGGAATATTCAAGAGTTTTCCTAAAATAGCAATCATGATATTACTTCTTTATTTGTTCATAGACATCCAACAATTCTTCCACGATTTGCCTCTTGTCATGACGAACCAAGGCAATTTCCTTTGCCTTTTTGCCAATAGCCATATTTTCCTCCTTATTGTCTATCAATCGCTTGATGTAATAAGCTGCCATATACGGGTCTGTCACAGGATACAAGAAGCCTGTCTTACCATGCTCAACCATCGAGTCTGTACCACCGACTCTACTTGCCACTACAGGGACACCTACCATCTGAGCCTCCCCCACAGAATTAGGACTGTTCTCTATATATGAGGAATGAAAATACATCGTACTACTTAACAAGGCATCACGCAGTGTTTCTGCAGAAGCGACACCACATAGATTGACATTTAAATCTTGATGACTCAAACCTATATGTTTTTCCATAAAATCAGGATCAATGTTACCATAGACATTCCATTGGAAATTCAAGTGCAACTCGTTTTTCAAGATATTAGCCACCTTCAAGATGACATCATATCCCTTATAAGTAGGGAAAGAGATGGTTGTGGTAATCGTTGGAACTTTAGGGATTTGCCTTTCCCTTGTCTCATAAAAGACATCACGCAAGATTTCCCCACCATAATAGTAATTCGCTTTTGGATTGAGAACTGCCATGGCTTGCCTATCCCAATCCGTCCTTCCGATGACATAAGAAACTGCATTCAAAATCGCTTTTTCACGATAAACACTGCGTTTCCAGTAAGCCAAGTATTGAAGATGTTGGAACTTACCTTTCAATCCCTTACCACTCATGATATATTCTCTACGAGAAAATCCTGGAGGAAGGAGTATATATATAGAGAGAGAGAGAAGACCTTGGATGTGAAGCACCATTGGGATGTTGCCAGCCACTCTTGCAACAAGACCATGATACAACTCCGAGCCGAAGATATGTATCACATCAGGCTTAAAATCCTCAATCACTTCCTTGAACTTTTGCTCGTAATAAGGCCATAATACTTCATCCCTTGTCGCATCGTTGAGTTTGAACAAGTCAACAATCTTGTCTTTCTTTGACTTCGTGTGATGTGGGATAGGATAATAAACCACCCCATCTTGTTCCACCTTTGCAGGTTCTCCATTTCGACAAAAGGCAATGCCCAGTTTGATGTCATCGCACTTAGCCAACTCATATTGCATGGATGAAATCCATCCACCACCATTATAGCCACCACCTGAAGCATTTGGTGACCTATAATTTCCTGCCGTAGCAGTAATCCATAATATTCTCATTTTTCCACTTTCATTTTATTTGTATGAGGAAGAATATTCTCAAATTCAAGAGAATCTACTGTCCCTTTTCTTGCTAAACCCTTAATATTCTTTATCAGTGAGTCATATTGTCGTGAATCTAAAGTTGTTACTCCCCATTTATTAGAAATCGGCACTGCACACATGGATAACAGCATTGCAAATATTGCAGTCCAAAAACTATATTTGGTGTATATTAAAGCTTTATCTTCTGTTAGTTTGAAGTTATTATGTACTAATTCCATGAGAGACTCTGTCGGATATATAGAATTTCCCATAAAATGCTTTATTGCACGACTCAAAGATTCAGAAACACGATAACCTATCAAGACTTTACGTCCTAGTTCGTTACGTACTTCTATTTCTTCTTCATTCAATTTAATTCTATAATTTAGAACTACATACCCACCTTCTACTTTTAAAGCTAACTGAGTCTGGCTTTGTGAGCAAAACAAAGCATTTCTTTCATCATTTATAATATAAACCAAGCCTTCTTTTTCAAGCTTATCTATAAAAGACAACAAAGAGACTATTTTTATAAGCTCTTCCCTACGCAGTTCTTCATCCAAAGTCTCTTTTGTAAAAACTATCACATTATCAATATCCTGTTTTAACAATAAGAGAGAAAGATTTTCTATACCATAGATTTTAGAAGCCAAGGAATAAATATCAGAGATGCAATCCATTTTGCTTATCTCCTTCAACAATAATTTTTCTTTATCTGAAAATCTTGCCATATTTATCGTTTTTTCTTCTTTTCTTTTAAAGTGCCAACCCTTTTCTGATAGTTTTGTTGCCCTAATTGCATGGTTAAGTGTTTATTACTATTTTCCATTTTTGCAAGTTTGGCTTTAAGTTGTTCTATTTCTTCTTGAGCAATCTCCAGTTTTAAATCTTTGTCATGGCTTTCTTGAATAGCTTTCTCCACTTGCTCTTGAAATTTATATCCCTTATGTTTTATGTTACGAACAGTTTGAGCATATTCTGCATTTTCTCCTGATAATGTAAGCAGTTTATCAACTTCATCTTTTAGTTCATAGCGCATCGCTATAATATTTTTATCCTTAAAATCAAGACCTGCCTCTATCAATTTCTTGGTTTCATCCCAAGAATTTTCAGCAATGTAGGACAAAAATGGATTATTAAACAAACTTAATATCTCTACAGAGTTTTTATCCATAACCCCACTTTCCATCATATAAGCTATCAAAGCAGCCGGAGAGCATAGAACTTTAGCTCCCAATCCCATTACACACGCACAATGATATACTCTTGTAGAATTGGTCAATACATAATATTTGTTTGCCAATAAAACATTCTCGTTGAGCCTATCACCATTTCGTCTATTTTCCTCTTCATTCATTTGCTTTACAGTTAAGTAAAACAAAGTATCAGTACGTGCAATTGCCTCATTCTGAACAGGGTCTCTGAATTTAGCCTTTGGTGTATTCTTTGTCGCCTCTAAAACTTTCTCAAATAGTTGTTCTTTTTGCACTACATCAACGTTGTCCTTCAAAAAATCTTCAAATAGCACTTTTTTATCAAACTCATGAGTTAGCACATCATTTGTATAGGATAATCCATGCTTAGAATTATAAAAATTGGAAAGATAAGTTATCCAAGTTAAAGATTTTTTGTCTTTTTGAGTAAAATAATAGTCCTCCAAAAATATATTAAGAAGTTGTGGTATAACCCAATCCTCATCAGCATTTGATATTATTTGCGAAATAAATGTGTATCTTTTGAAAGCAGCCGCTGCATGGTCATAAACTTCCGATATAACTTCTTTTGGAATATAAAGTTTACAACCACAAGAAGCCAATTGGTCTATTAACATTCTATATTGCTTACTATATCTTCCATTTTGCACTAAAGCATACAACACAAAATCAGTATCTAACACAAAAGCTTTAGAACCAATTACAGATTGCTTAAAGTTACTCAGTTGAGGATCTATTCCTATAATCTGAGAAGTAACAAAAGTCTTTGCCAAAGTTTCCATCGTATCTTTTTGTTCTTGACTCGGTTTATCCAACATCATTCCCAAAACATACAAAATAGATTCTACAATTTTCTGATCCGCAATATCTTTACCTGCTATCTCTTCTACTTTAGGCAAATTACCAAGCTCTTGCTGATTGTCAATTCCAAAGAATGCATAACCAGAAGTTTCATAATAGTAATCTATGCAATCTTTTATGTTTCGTTTTACAACTTCTTCAAGACCCAAACGCACCTTACATATATCTTTTACGGACTTGAGGAGATCGGATATCATTTTTTCAAACTGTTGGCGAATACGCCAAGCTTCTGCACTAGCTTCTTTTTCGGTATTTTCAGTTATCAGTATTTTGCCATTTTGTTCAATACTTATAAACTTCTTATTCACCAATATAGATAAAGCTCTAGTAATTCTACCTTCATCTATAGATATATCAGGTCTAGTACGCTTAAAATAACTAAGTGCATCATTTTTACAAGTAATATCACGTGTAAAAATACGAGCCAGCAACTCTTTTTGAAATGAAGCATCACGAGTTGCTTTTTTATCTGGAAGTTTATTAAACAATAAGTTTGTTTTTATCAAATTGGATTCGATAGCCTCATCTGTCTTCCATTCTATATGATTCATTGCAATATTATTTTTTAAAAATTAAACGAGCATACAGATTCAATAATTTATACATGATCAGCCAATCATATCGCTTATACATTTTGGCATAGTGTTTCTTACCATATTCTGGATAAAGCACTCGTTCCTCCAAGAAAGTACGATAAACACACATTTTGCGCCAGAAGCCCTCTTTCGAGAAATCCAAATAAGCGAAATAATCCTCCATTACATTTTTGCGAGGATGACTTGCTTCTGCAAAATTTCTATTAAAAAGCAAAGTAGGAAAAGATAAAGAATATACCTTTGCGCAGGACAACTGTCTTATCAACATTTCTGCATCTTCGAATCTACGTATAGCTGCATTGTATGGGTGCTCTAAAAAGAAATTTCTTCGAAAAGCAGAGCTTCCGTTACCGGGTAGGATTCTGCTGAAGAAACACTCTTTCAAAGGGTTCTTGACATATCCTTTTAATGGATGATATGCCAAGGTTTTATTGGAACCCACTAAGATATATTTATTGGCATCAAATATATCCACATCAGGATGAGCTAATATGGCATCTGCAAACCCCTTCAATGCTTCTGGCAACAGTTCATCATCAGCATCAAGAAATACAAGCCAATCACCATTTGCATCTTTGGCTCCAGTATTACGGGCAGCTCCTGGTCCTCCATTAGGTTGACTAACCAACTTTATCTTTGGATTATTTATCTTTTTAACTTGTTCAACACTGTTGTCTGTAGATCCATCATCTACCACTACAACCTCAAACTCACAACCTTTTTGCAGCAAAACGCTATTCAAAGATTGCTCTATTGTCTTCTCCTTATTATATAAGGGTATCACGACTGAAATCAAAGGATTATTCTTCATGCGTTTGATTAAAATTGACTTTCAAGAAATTCATGCTTTCAAGTCTTAGAACTTCCAACTTTTTGTTGACTCCATCCCAATTTATGGATTCCAAGCTCGAAATCTGATTATCCTTGATGATTCTATCCATTAAACCTAACTGAGATAAAAGAGAAATATACCTGTCATTGCCTCCACTCGGATTCATAACAATAGAGAATGGCTTATTAAAGATAATAGAGAAGACCATACCATGAAATGAATCGGTAACGACATATTCTGCATCACGGAATTCAGCAAACCAATCTTCAATAGTATTTTCTTTCTTTACTTTTCCTCCTGCTTCTTTCACTACAATCGGCAAGTCTTTAGCCTCTGATACTTTTGAGGCTACAGTCATCACACTCTCGCCAACGACCAAGGAATAAACAAAAATATGCTTCTCTTTTTTCGGAATATTATTACATACTTTTTCATAATCTTCCTTGTTCAACAGCAATGTAGGATCAAGCACCAAGGAAGCATCAACCCCAAAGTGATTCTTACACAAATCTACGGCAGATGCCTCACGGACAGATATAGCATCAAACCGTCTGGCAAGCTTTGAACATGCTTTTTCCTGTTCTTTCGTATATTCCCATTCCTTACACCCAAAAGATGCAGCATACGAAAGCTTCTTCACCTTATCATCAGCAAAATTCAAGAACATATTACCCAACCGAGGACCAAGATTGAAAGCAGGACGCCACACTTGGTCGCTTCCCACGACATAGGCATCAATACCATATTGTGCTGTCAGCGAAGGAGTAAAGTCCGTGACCGGAACCGACTTGATATTTTTAAGTACAAACTTGATAAAATTCTTGTTACCGATGCGTCCTTTGTAAATAGGATATACAGGAAGATTTCTAAAAGATCGAGTCCTCAGAATATGCTTTACGGTTCGTAAAAACCATCGTGTACGGCTATAACAAGTATCATGTTCAAAAGTCAGGGGATCATGTCCTAACTTCATAAGTACCTGTTGGAGGGCATAATTCTGAATGATGCCTCCATAATTCAGCAAAAAATGCTGGGTTAATATTCCTATCTTCATGATTTGATTTTTGAGATAATGGTACGCATGAATTGAGCTATTCGAAAATGACCACAGAATGCAAAACTTACTATAGTTTTTCTAAAGCCTGAACCATAATCCAATAAATTCTCATGCGACTTGAATCTTTCGTTCCATAATTGTTTATCAAACAATCCTTTTAATAAAGTAATGTATGAAAGTTTAAAATAATAACGCTCCAATTGCAAACGAATACTATTTGAGAGAGATTTATTCTTTAGAATAAGACTCACCCACAGACTTTCCTGATTATAATAGCTTGGCGATTCATTCAAATAATTACTTGTCAATGCAGATGTATTTCTGCGTTCATAACCATAGAAGGCTTTAGCTATATAAGCTATTTTTTGAGCATAAGGAAGGCACTGACTTAAAAAAATCAGGTCTTCTCTCATTGTCAGCTCTTGGGGAAATGCTGCCTTAGTTTTCATAAGCCATTCCCTTCGCATCATCTTGTTCCATAAAGCACCATAAAGTCTACCATTCAAGATGTCATCAAGGATGGTCACACCATCAAAAGCTGTAGGTTTCTGAGCATGATAAACTTCCCCATGATGTGTCAATTCTCTATAATCGCAAATCACCATATCGGCCTGTTGAGTTTCTGCCAGTTGACACATCTCAGAAATCATGTCAGGCTGCACTTGGTCATCGACATCGACATATAGGATATACTCACCAATTGCATGGTCCAGACCTATCTGACGAGAATGAGCCACACCAGAATGCGCCTCATGAAAGACCTTTATCCGCCCATCTTTCCTTGCATACTCATCACAAATCGCTGGCGACTCGTCCGTGCTTCCATCATCCACCAAGACAATCTCTATGTCTTGGAATGGTTGAGAAAGGAGAGTGTCTATGCTATGATGCAAATAAGAGGATGCGTTATAAAGCGGAATGATGACAGAAATCTTCACCATTTTTCCAAAAAACATATATAGCAGAGGGTTAGCAAGCCAAGCTTGCTAACCTTATGATGTAAAAAAATAAATAATCTTCGCTTAGTGTGTTTATAAGATTAGATTATCGATAAAGGCTTATGTACTTACAAATGTTCAAATTTATCAATGCTATCCAGCGTGTTATCTATATAACGACGTGGAGAATCAGAAACAGTCTTTCTTATTGCATTAAGATTCGCCTTATTTACTTCCATATTAGCAGCAAACCAACTCAGGATATAATGCCTTGACGCTCCTCCCTTCAAAGGAACTTTGCAATCAAAAAGCAACTCATTATTTTCAAGTTCTTTCTCGGCCAATTCTTCCACGGTATTATGCAAAACAACACCATATAGAACAACACTTTCCTCCAATAAATAAGCATCAATAATTGGCTGACCAAAAAAGAAAGGTTTTGTATCCATACATACAGTACATTCTCCCTTGGCTATTGCTCCCTTAATCGGAAGTCCAAGACTTATTGATTTTTCTACTATTTTACAAACTTTTTCCAACAGAGAGCGGAAAGCGCCATCTATACCTGCGGAAACATAAATGATAATGCTGTCTGAAAAAATGAGATATTGATAACCTTCATCTTCTCTAATCGTCTCAGATATAAATTTTGACAAACAGGATAGTTTATTCTCTATGGTTGAAAATTGACGAGCAACCATATCCTTAAATCCCATTATATCCAAAAAAGCTACCAAACGCTCCTCCTTTATTTGTGGATTAGTTTGAGGTATGATCTCTAATTCGCCACTTTTTTCTATAGACTTTTCTAATTCATCCATTACTCAACGGTTTTAGGTGTTACAACATAAGAATAAACATAAATAGCACTTCCGTCACCTTTACCACCACCAAACGAGCCTCGCATACCTGACTTCAAGTAATGTTGCTCTACTTGTCGCGCAATATCTTCATTATCGGCAGCGGAGAATATCCACCATTGATGGTCTTTATCGACATGATGCTCATCAAACAGACGTCTTCTGGCATCATTTGTAATACCAACATAAAAATCACTATAATATCGACAGCCACTTTTCTTCATATGGGCATCGAACTCCTTGATTATATTATCATACGTCATATTCCTAACATTTTAAAATTACGTCCCAAATTTACAAAGTTTTTTGCGAACTTGCAAATAATACAGCATGTTTTTGTATCATTTTAACCATCAAGAATAAATACATTCTATTTAAATACCATTTTTCGTACCATTAATGTTATTTTCGGCACTAACATCTTAAAGAAAGCACTCACCCCTACACAAACGATAGAGAACAACAACAAGTCCAACCATAATGGAATTGCAAACTTAAAGGCTGTCTTTAACAGTACATATAACGGAATTATGATTCTTCCATGATACACCAACATTTGCCAAGAGTACCCCCCCCAGAATAGCACAATATTTATTACCAAACAACTTGTTAAAAAGAGATTTCTCAACAAAGCAAGCCAACAGCAAAAATGGCACAATAATAAGCAGATACCTATCGTAGCTTTGTGAAGTTGGGAATATAGCAAAGACCAAGAACAAACAAAGAGAAATCAGGCCCAAGGCATCTATTACCCATGTCTTTACACGCAGAACACACTGCTTTTTCAAGACAAAAATGTAACCTAAGACAACACCAAGACTTATCCCACAAACACCCCTAAGCATAGGAGTATAAATACCTCCATGTAAATCAAAGCTATCAATCCTACCCCTCTTATCCATACAAAAAATATAGGTATAGCCAACCAACACTATCATTGGCAATATGATGGAAACTGTCAATCTTTTATCAAATCGAAGCAAGGCATACACAAACGCACCTCCAAAAAGAAGCACACTCACATACCACATCGGGAAATTGACACCTCCGGTGTAAATACCAATGTTTTGCAAGAACAAGCTTTCTGGCAGAGCTTGCAAAAGCCATGATACATCCAACTCTTTCCTGCCCAAAAGTGCAGGAAGAATCATGTGTCTAAGATTTACATACACTATCAACAACAAGCAATCAGGAGCGAAACGTTTTACTTTCTTCATCGTATATTCAAACGTTCCCAATGCTTCTTCCTTATTGGCAGAGAAGAACATTAACACACCCGAGAGCATAAAGAAGAACTCAACAGCCATGTAACCATGCGCCAAAGCTTCTGTACTTTGATAATGCCAAATACAAATTATCAGCATGAAGATGAAGCGAAAAGCTTCGATACTATTCATTTTTTTCTGCATAAGAAATCTAATTATTTACACCCGAAAACACGCCACTTTTTTATACACATAACAATATCAAGCAATACTGGAGATATTATTAACAGATATACTTTGATGATTTTGCCTCTACTCAAATGCAAACCATACATCTTTATTTCCGAATAAAAAGACAAAGCCTCTTTCTTTTTTCTATAATCCAATGCTACATCTAACTTTTGTAAGAGCAACTTATTCAAGCAACATAACTTATATTCATGTAGCTCATCCTTAGGCAAACTCATTCCTTCAAGCGTTTTATTATGAATTTCCACATAACTATCAATCGTTGCAATTTGTTGGCTATAGTCTTTCTCTCTTCGAGAATGCGATCCCGTTCTTAGTACTATTGCATGGAGAGGCTCTTTGATGGTATAACATTTATACTTATATGCCATCGGCAATAACAATTGACAATTTTGAGGTCTAAATTTATCAAAAATGGTACGTGTTGGATTTACAGCTTCAAATGCACTCATCTTGAACATATATGTTCCTGCGGCAGCATGAGATTCCGTTCCATCCAAAAAAGATTGAAACAAACATTCAGAATCAACCTTATTTCTACTAATACATACTTGTTGCAAGTTTTTTTCATTAACCATTTTTGCCCAACAACGAATATATCCATAAGAAGAATCTAACCCATCAAAAGTTTTTACCATCTTAGAAATTATCTGTGTAGAGCAAAAGTAATCATCAGCGTCTGGCCAAATAAAGAATTCTCCATTTGCCTTTTGAAGGGCGGCATTTATAGCTGCAGCTTGACCTTTATTCTTCTGATAAACATATTCCAAGCGATATTGTTTATTAACAAACTTCTGTTTATAATTTGTAATAATGTCACCAGTTGAATCTATTGAACCATCATCTACAAATATAAATTCTATTTTACGATAATCCTGCAAAAGAATAGAATCCAACAATCTATCAATAAACTTTTCACCATTAAAGCATGGTGTCAAAACACTAACAAGTCCTTTTTCTATCATATTGCCATTTAGAAATCTTAAAGATTTTTAATCTTTGATATTACATTTCTTATTTTTCTTTTAGCAAGCAATTGCTTATCAACTATGACGTTTCTTGATGCCTTCAATGCTATGTTCTCTTCTTTTTCAGAAGTAAACACTTCGAACAATATCGGCTTTCCATCAGTATTTGCTCGTAAGAATTTTTGATAAACACCGTCAAACTCTTCACAAGTTTTGGCTGAAAGATACTCAAAACCTAAATCTATAGCATAGTGCTTCACCAAATCGAAAGATTTACAACCGAAATGCCCTGCTGCAGCTACGTACTTATTGACATCATCACCAAGATAAGAAGCTGCATGATTATAGTTTTCAAACTCCTGTCCATGACCATTATTGACAACCAAGACACGCAGATTTCCCTTTATCTCCCTATTACCAATGGAATTCATATCATAGAAAAAGGACAAATCACCCACGAAAGCAAAACACAATTGGCTCGGATTAGCCAAAGAAGCACCTATACATGAGGATACAATTCCTTCAATTCCAAATCCTCCAACATTGCATTGCGCTCTCACTTCTTTTGGCAATTCAAAGTAATTCCAACTACGCAATGTGTTGAGAATGCCCAAATACACCAATGAGTTGGTTGGAATATCTCCAGCCAATTTCTTTGCTACATAGATATTGGAAAGAGGTACTACAGGAAAAGCATCCAACAATTTATGATACTCTTCGGCACATTCCTTATAATAATTGCATTGAGTTATATTCTTCCCTTGAGTATATTGTTGGAAGAAAGATAATTCATTCATAGCAAATACAGCAGCAAGTTTACCCAAGGTTGGATCACGAAACTCCCCATCAGGACTTACTCGCCACATTTTGCTTGGAATCAAAGTACAAAGAGTATCATAATCCCCTGACACTTCACCTATATATATCAACAAGGACAACTGTGAGCAAGAAGACCACCACGATTCCTGAGCACCCATCAAAGCATACTGTATCTTATACTTTCCATAATAGTTGCTTGTATGGTCACAAAATACCACCGCATCATACATCTCGCAAAAAGTCTCGATACACTTAGTCTCAGTTTCTGTAAATCGAACATGGCTTCCGATGAAAATTCCTGTTCGACCATTAGATGGCAACTGAGGCAAATCATCTTTATCGGTAAACAACTTAATTTGCTTACAGCTTGGTAATTCTTGAACACTGTGATTACGGCTCGAAGTTGTAACTAAATTGATGTGTACAGGACCAGGAGCTATTTTGTGCAACTGTAAAGCCTGATTCAACTTAATGGCACAATCCCATTCGTCATTTCCATCCTTAACAGGATTAATCTGATAACTTTTAACAACCGTATCACGTGGAGGGTCTGTCCTGTCCGTTACTTGCGCAACCAAATGTCCTATTCTATTGCTATTCTGAGAAGAGGTAACTGCTATCACGGGCAACTTTCTATAATAAGCCTCAGTCAAAGCAGGTAAATAGTTACGTGAAGAAGTTGCACCTGTACACGAAAGCACAACTGGTTCTCCCGTTTCCTCAGCCATTCCTACCGCCATATAAGCAGCACTTCGTTCATCTACGCAAGAATACATCTGAAAGTATGAGTCCTGCTGCATAGATGAAACCACATTTACATTAGTAGCACCAGGAGATGCTATCACTTTTTTTATTCCATATTGCTTCATAAGATAGAGCAACATTTGTGCATTACGCTCATCTGTATATAATTTGTCCATAATTTAATATTTTATATCATCATAAGTTAACGTACCAGCACCACCAGTCATACAAACAACATCACCGACTATTTGGCGTGCCATATCTGAAATGAGATATACCGCCAAACTTGCCACTTCCTCTGGAGTCGTATATCGACCAGAAGGATTAGTTGGATGTACTAAATTGTTATCCTCGCTTCTCTTCAGCATAGGAGTTGCTGTAGGTCCAGGAGCAATACCATTGACCACTATACCAAAAGGGATTAGTTTTTTTGCTAAGCCTGCAGTAAAACCACGAAGTCCCCATTTAGAAATTTCATATGCTGAAACCGCAGGGCGAAAACCAGAAGAAGATACCATATTCAAAATATTCCCCTTAATATTATTTTGTCTTAGGTACTCAGAAAAGTACTTACTCAAAAATACAGTACCTTTGATATTGGTATCTAACACCATCTCAAACTCCTTTTCTTCCAAATGGTCTAAAGACCCCAAAGCAATTCCTGCATTATTTATTAGTGTTGTAAGTTTTGCCCCAGCTAATTTTTCTGCCTCAATAATTGCATCCTTCATATTCTTGACATCATTATTGTCCAAAGGCAGTGCATAAACTGCAGTTGAGATTTCTCGCAACTTACTAACTGTAGAAGATAGTTTTTCCTTATTTCTTCCTGTTATAATTACCTTCGCACCGCTTTCAAGGCAAGCCTTGGCTATAGCTTTTCCTATACCAGAAGAACCACCTGTGATTAAAACCACATGGCTTTTCAAAAGTTCCGAGGTATGTACTTGAAGGACTTTAGCCTCAATCGTAATACGAGGCACACCATGAAGTACAAAAAGCGCCCCACGATGCAACATTCTTTTTATTTTTTCTATCATTTTACGAATCTTGCTAAGATATATTCCCCATCTTGCTTTACGATAATAGGACGCAATTTTATTCCATAAAAAATGCTTATATACGAGAGCGTCACATCTGAAAAAGTAGCAAAACCAGACTTAGAACAGAAAACAGACATGCCGTTTAGTAATGGAGCTATACCCTGACCTGAAGGGGACAAAGGTGTACACATTTCCCAGTCTGGGAAATAAGTTTTACTTCCATAGACCGTCCTGGTAACATGAAACACCTCTGGATAAGGCGACACACATGTCATAACTTTCTTATCTGGAACTGTTTTCAAAAACTTTTCCATTTTATCAAATGCAAATAGCTGTTGTTTTGTCTGTTGGTGCGCCAATAATGTCAACCTTGAATATGTTACAGAAAACAATATACAAACAAGGATTGTAGTCACCGTAAAATATTTTCTTTGTCTTTGATAAATAATCCACAAATAGACAAATGATAAGATAACCAAGAATGGTATAAGTAATCGACCTTTTGGACGAGACTGGCTCATCATATAATAATTACCTAACACAAACATAACAAGAGAAGACACCAGCAGCAGTAAGCCTTGCAAATCTTTTGTTTTAAATATGATAAAAAGACATACTATTCCAAGTAAGGCTACCCACCAACATCCTAACACTTTATATTCTCCATAGTACCAAAAAAAGCAGGACTTGGCAGTGTGAAGACCCTGACTTTTCAAGAAATTCACATGTTTTGACATACTTTGATAATCCATTGTAGAAGGATCCGCCATTCTGCATTTTGCTGTCAAATCGTACATCACGCTATCTTTTTTCGATGTCAATGTTGCAAAGACATCCTCGTTGTTGGTATTGTCCACAATATAACCTCGCAAAGAATTTGACTTTGAGAAATTTTTCCACTCTTGGCTTAATGGATATGCAGTTTTATTAACAAACAACGCCAAGAAAGCAACAACTAAAACACCTATAAGTTTACATATAGGTAAGCGATATTTACGAATATTCTTGAATGAAAAACCATATAAGAATATAGGGAATCCAACCATAAAAGGAATAAATGCACCTTCCCACCTCATCTGTGTTGAAAAGAAAAACAAAACATAAGCCAAAGCTATTTTTTTCTTATCATCACAGAAAAACAAAAGCATGAATGCTGCCACAGCATCTTCTATTCCAACTATTCCATTATGAGGTTGGAACTCTATATATACCTGAAACGCTGTAATAGCAACATATAGGGCAATCTTTACGCCTTTAGATAGTTTAGAGTTTATTATCATATGCAAAAATACCAAATAGCAAACAAACATCTGAACATAAAAGCCCAATGTGTACCATTCAATACCATTTGATATTTTATACAAAGACATAACAACTATAGAATAGACATACCCTATAAATGGAGCCAAGGGAGAGTTTGTACCAGTATAATCTCCCGACATTATCCACATATAGAAGCAATCATCTATTGAAGAGAAAGTTATATCAAAACATATTGGAATTAGCCAAAATATTAATGCCCCTACAATTAGTAGCAATCGCCTCCATCCGATTTTATTGACAACATCAAACATAAAATTATTATTTTTCTAACGAATAGTAATATTCTTTTATTAAATTACAGATATAGTCCACCTGCTCCAACTCCAACTCATAGAACATCGGCATGCGCACCAAGCAGTCGGCATACATATCGCAGTTAGGCAGCTCAGGACGCTCCTCGAAGTGGTTGAGATAATACTCGCTCTTGTGGAGAGCCAAATAATGGAACGGAGCCGTTACGTCATGCTCCTTCAAGAATTTGATTAAGCCCGAACGCTCCTCCAAGTTGCGGCACACTATATAGAACATATGAGCATTGTTGGTGGCGTAGCTTGGTATCTGAGGCAATCGGAAGAAGCCTTGACCAGCCATGGTCTGCAACCCCACGAAATACTGTTCCCATATCTTCTTGCGCTTCGCCTGAATATCATCAAGGTTTTCCAACTGAGCCCAGAGGAAGGCGGCATTGATTTCGGCTGGCAAGAACGAAGAACCCATATCAACCCAACCATACTTGTTGACTGCACCACGGAAGAACTCGGCACGGTTTGTACCTTTTTCCCAAATAATCTCAGCACGACGAATAAATCGCTCGTCATTGATGGTGAGCAGTCCACCCTCGCCACCTGCGGTGATATTTTTTGTCTCATGAAACGAGAAGGCTCCAAGATGACCTACCCCACCAAGTGGCTTACCTTTGTAGAATGAGTCGATAGCCTGTGCCGCATCCTCCACCACAAGCAGGTTGTGCTTCTCTGCCACAACCCTGACA
>OMFM01000497.1_pt1 | contig 16333 bp, 10 predicted proteins | sample 1645661 | NCBI WGS metagenome assembly OMFM01 (sample SAMEA103958128, study PRJEB25191) | human gut metagenome | reverse complement strand
TCGAACCTATGACCCTCTGCTTGTAAGGCAGATGCTCTCCCAGCTGAGCTAAGATCCCATATTCCTGCGGGTTACTCATCTGCAACCCGCTTTGCTAGTATACTATATAGGAATAGTGAAGTCAAGCACTTTTTCAAAAATATTTTTGAAATATTTAAAATTTTTGAAAATATTTCAAGATTCAAAATTACTCCAATAATTCTGTCAAGCTGCCGGATACCTGCCTTATGATATACCTTTGCAAATCATACATCTCTCCTTCTCCCTACTCCTTCGCAATAAACAAGACGCCCAGTGTTCCCGGTCCACAGTGGCTGGATACTACACCACCCGCTCTGGTCTCTAAAATTTCATGAAAGACATGCAGGTCATTGAGATAAGCCCGTACCTTATCTACGATTTCCGGGGCACTGCCGGAATGAGTGATAAATACACGTTCCGGCCGGGCATTCTTCATTGCTTCTTCCATGTCTTTCACATAAGAGAGAACAACCTTTTCCATATTGCCACGGTATTTCTTGCCCGGTCCCATCTTACCATCCTCAACACCAATCCGCGGATGAAGCTTTAATGCACCACCGGCTAAGGCAGCCAGTCCACTGCATCTGCCACCACGATAAAGATAGGTTAAGGTGTCTACCACAAAGCTTGCCCGAACCAGAGGCTTTAATTCTTCAATGCGTGCAGTAATCTCTGCTGCACCCTTTCCCTGCTGTGCCATTTCGGCTGCTTCTATGACAAGAAGTCCGATACCGGTAGAAAGGTTTGCTGAATCGATTACAGTCACCAGATTTTCCGCATTCAGTTCTTCCACTGCAAGACGCATCACATTCATGGAAGAAGACATCCCGGATGCAATGGCAAAACAGATAACCTCCTGACCTTTTTCTACATAAGGCTTTAACAATTCTACTGCCTGCTCTGCGGATGGTGCTGAAGTCTTTGGAGTGGTCTTGTGTTCATCCGACCAGTCAAAAATCTCCTGCGGAGTAATATTTACTCCATCCAGATATTCTTCGTCACCTAATAAAATGTGAAGCGGAAGAATAGTAATATCATAACGTTTTACCAGTTCTTCAGATAAATCACAGGTACTATCTGAAATTATCTTTACCATATCAAAAACCTCCCAAAATAAAAATTTACATTTCTTCCAGTAGACGCTCTACCAGTTTTACACAATCAGCTGCATCCGGGGAATAGCCATCTGCACCGATTTCATCTGCAAAGCTCTGTGTAATTGCTGCGCCGCCTACGATAATCTTGCTGTTGCAGCCGCGCTCTTTTGCCAGTTCTACCACATCCTTCATACGCATCATAGTAGTGGTCATCAGGGCAGAAAGTCCGATAATCTGGGCATTCTCTTTTAACGCTGTATCCACAATAATATCCGCTGCCACATCCTTGCCAAGGTCTAAGACACGATAACCATAGTTACGGAGCATCAGTGCTACCAGATTCTTACCGATATCGTGTATGTCACCTTCTACGGTTGCAATAATAATGGTTGCCTTTGGCTCTGCGTCCTTATCTTTGGAAAGCATTGGCTCCAAGTATTCAATGGCATGCTGCATGGTCTGCGCACTGGAAATCAGCTGCGGCAGGAAATAAATCTGCTTGTCAAAAAGAACACCTACTTCATTAATGGCAGGAATCAACTGTCCATTAATAATCGCTCCCGGTTCTTCTCCTGCTGCCAAAGCTTTATCTACTTCTTTTAAAATATTGCCCTTATTTCCCTTTAATACACAGTCAAATACCGGATTTGCCGGCTCTAAAGTGCCTGCCGAAGTTGCGTTATCGGTTGCCGGAGCTTCCTTCTGTGCCCGCTGGTTCATCCGATTGATATAGCGGATATCGGAACCTTCTTTATGTAAAAGCATATCCGAAGTCACTGCCGCATTCATTAATAAATCCTGGGATGGATTTGCAATTGCCATCGTAAGTCCTTTTGCAATTGCCATGGTAAGAAATGCACTGTTTACATAAATACGTTCCGGCAGACCGAAGGAAATATTGGAAAGTCCACAGGCTGTGGCAAGGCTCAATTCATCCTTACAATACTGGATGGTATCAAAACACTCCAATGCTGCCAGCGGATTGGCACCTACCGTTGCTACCAGTCCGTCCACGATAATATCTTCTTTATGAAGACCGATTTTTAAGGCGGCATCTAAAATGGTACGGACAATCTGCCGCTTCTCTTCTGCGTCTTTTGGAAGTCCCTCGTCAGAAAGCGGAAGCAAAATAAACATTGCTCCATATTTCTTTGCAATCGGAAGCAATTTTTCGAATTTCTCTTTTTCTAAGGAAATAGAGTTAATCAAAGCTCGTCCCGGATAAATACGAAGTGCTGCTTCAATAATATCCACATGGGATGAATCGATACAAAGCGGACAATCCACTGTATAAGTAACCTCATGAATGGTATTTAACATCATCTGTTTCTCATCAATTCCATTCATACCCATATTGACATCCAGAATGGCTGCACCATTTTCTTCCTGCGCCCGTGCCATATCACGAACCATATTAAGGCTGCCTTCCCGAAGCTCTGCCTGCAATTTCTTCTTTCCGGTCGGATTAATCCGCTCACCAATTACCATAAATGGTCCGTCCAAATCAATTTCTACCGTCTTACGCTCAGAAGTAAGCACTCTTCGTCTTGGTGCTTCCGCATGATGGATTCCCATTGGTTTTACTTTATCTGCCAATGCCTTGATATGTGCCGGGGTCGTTCCACAGCATCCACCAATAATCGAAACGCCTTCTTCGACTAATTTTGCACCAACTTCTGCGAATTCTTCCGGTGTGGTCTTGTATACCGTTACACCATCCTCTAATTCCGGTAATCCGGCATTTGGCTTTGCCAAAACAGGAACATAGGCATATTCTACAGTCTGGCGAATCGGCTCTAACATTTCCTCTGGTCCTGTGGAGCAGTTCATTCCAACTGCATCAGCACCCAGGCTCTGCAACGTAACTACCGCAGTTACCGGATCTGTTCCATACAAGCTTCTGCCATCCTCGTTATAAGTCATACTTGCCATAATCGGCAAATCACAGGTTTCACGGATTGCCAGCACAGCGGCTCTTGTTTCCTGCAGACTCATCATGGTCTCAATGATAAATAAGTCTACTCCCGCATCTGCCACAACTTTGACCTGTTCTTTATAAATATCTACCAGTTCTTCAAACTGCAATTCACCCATCGGATAAAGCTGCTGACCGGTCATGGTAATATCACCGGCTACCAGCGCTTTTCCGCCTGCTGCCTCTTTGGAAATGGCAACTAATTGCTGGTTCATCTCTACCAGCTTATCTGCCAGTCCATATTCTTCTAATTTAATGCGGTTTGCAGTAAAGGTCGGTGCCAAAAGAATCTGTGTTCCAGCCTCCACATAAGCCCGCTGCAAATCTATCATGGTCTGTGGATGCTCTAAAATCCACTGCTCCGGGCAGACTCCTACCGGCATTCCTGCATTCTGAAGATTGCTTCCGGTTGCACCATCTAAGATAACCGGTCCATTTTTTACTAATTCCTTAAATTCCTCTCTTGTCATCTGCGTTCTTCCTCCTGTCGGATTGCCTCAATAATTCTCGCAATTAAACCCGTCCGGTTAAATGGTGTCATAAAATAAAATCCGTCTGCAATATCATATAATTTTGCTGCGATTTCAACAGATAATTCAATTGCCACTTCTTCTGCCTCTTCTCTTGTCATATCTTCCCGATACCGGTTTACAATTTCATCGGAAACATGGATGCCCGGCATCTCATTTTTCACAAACATTGCATTCTTATAGCTTACCAGCGGCATAATACCGCACATGATTTTGGTGTCAATGTGTTCTTTGATATAAGTCAGTCTTTCCACATCTTCCTCGGTATATACCGGCTGTGTCAGGAAATAACCGCATCCTGCTTCCGCTTTACGCTTCATCCGTTCAATAATCGCATCCGGATTGGCACCATGATAATTCAGTGCACCACCATAATAAACCGGCTCCTGTGCAAAAACTTCTAAATTCATTTCCTTAACATACTGCATCAGTTTGATGGAATTGAAATCAAAAACAGAAGTCACTCTTTCGCGGTCTGCCCTTGAAACCGGGTCTCCGGTCACAATCAGGAAATGGAGGACATCATTCATATGCATGCCTAAAAGACCTGCACGCAACGCAATCACATTGCGGTCACGGCAGCTGATATGTGGCATTACTGCCACACCGGTCTTCTGCTGGATTTTCACTGCCAGCTGTCCGGCATCCATTCTCGCCCGCGCCATTGGGGAATCGGAAAGGGTAATCAGATCCACATTACATTTTCTTAAATCTTCTGCTCCTTTCATAACCTTGGATGCATCCCCGGAAAATGGCGGGTCCAATTCTACAATATAAACCTTCTCCCCACGGGAAAGCTTCTCTTCAAAAATAGATGGAGTTCTTGTAACCTCCTGTGTTACTACGTTTTCAATTTTCTTTGCTGCCTTCGGCACATCCTGTAACTCGCCAGAAAGCAAAGCAATATATTCCGGTGTGGTTCCACAGCAGCCACCTAAAATATCTGTGCCAAGGGCTGCAATATCCTTCATTTTTTCTGCATAATAAGATGCATTATTGGAATAAATTGTCTTTCCTCGCAAAGTATATGGGTATCCTGCATTTGGAAGTGCTGATACGAATTTGTCACTGGAGAACTTCAGGTTCTTCATAAACTGATACATGTGGGTACTGTCCAGTTCACAGTTAAATCCATAGGCATCCACATTTTCCATCTCGGAAGCTTCTACTGCCACACGCTGCATGGAAAGACCTGAGCGGGTGTATCCACTCTTGTCAAATGCGAACTGCACCAGAATAAATGCGTCTGATTTTTCTTTGATATATGCCGTCACCGGCTCAATATAGGTAAAGTCACTCTGTGTCTCAAATACAAAACAGTCTGCGCCACAGGAAAGAAAGGTGTCACAAATTTCTTTGTACTCCTGTAACACATTGTCATAGTCCTGATGGTCAAGGTCATAAATCGGACCTAAATCTGCTCCGATAAATACCGGAATCTCTTTTCCATTTTCTGCCTGAAATGAGGCTACTGCTTCCTTTGCAATCTCATAGCCTGCCCGGACTGTCTCTTTTACTTCCTGCATATCTGCAAGAAACATGGTATTTGCTGCAAATGTATTGGTACGGATCAGCCTTGCTCCCGCACGCAGATATTCTAAATGAATCTCCTTAATCTGCTTCGGATTCTTGAGATTCTTCTTTTCTGCAATCACGGTATCTTCGCTGTATTTTTCCTCATAATAAGTGCCCATGGCACCATCGGTTATCAGTCTTTGTTCTTTGATATATTCTTTTATATTCATAGTATGCTCCGGTTTATCTTACATTTGAATTCCTACTAATTATATATGTAAGCTCCTTTTCCTGCAACTTAAAAATATAAATTTAATCCGGTGATTTGCTTTTTTCATTTTCTGTGCTACACTGTTATTCATTGACAATGATATTTTCAAATACAAAGGAGTACACTTGATGAATTCAGTAAAGCTAATTGCCTTAGACATCGATGGCACCCTCTATAATAAAGACGGTGTCATTACCTCTTATAATAAAGAAATGATTCGAAAAGCCGTAGAAAACGGGATTACCGTTATTATCTCCACCGGCCGGCCTTATATCGGTCTTCCTGTGGATGAAATGAAGGAGCTTGGCATCCAATACGCCATTACTGCCAACGGTTCTGCGGTATACCGCGTCCCGGAAAAGGAACTGCTCTTAGATGAAAGCATGGATACCGATTTAAGTGTCCGGCTGTTACGCAAGCTCTATACGCAGTCTCTTCATATCGATGCCTTTATCAATGGTGACGGCTATACCCAGTTTTCCACCAGCGAGCTTACCAACCTATTAGATATTCCGGATTCCTTAAAAAAATATATCCAGACCACCCGGAAGACGATTACTGACTTAGCTGCTTATATCGAAGAACATAAACTTTGTGTTTCAAAACTGACTTTAAACTTTGCACCGGATGCAGATGGAAGCTATACCACAAGAGAAAAAACAAAAGAAATCTTAGACACCTTCCCGGAAGTCACTTATGTGTCCGGCGGTTTTCATAACTTAGAAGTTACCAGATGCGGCATTGCCAAATCCAAGGGTCTTAAATTTCTCTGTGATTACCTCCACATTTCCATGGAAGATACCATGGCGGTAGGTGACAGCGAAAATGATCTCGATATCGTCAAAGCTGCCGGCATTGGCGTTGCCATGGGAAATGCACAACAGCTCTTAAAAGATTCGGCTGATTTCATTTCCCTTTCCAATGAAGAAGATGGTGTTGCATACGCAATCGAGCGGCTCTGCTTTTAACAGAACCGCTCGGTTTTTATTTTACTATTTTATTTAAAGTATGCTACTCCACTTTCGAACAGCTTCATATCCTGCTCGCCGTAAATGTTGACTGCAACAGACTCGCCACGACGCTCTGCATGTGCCATCTTACCAAGGACACGTCCGTCCGGACTGGTGATACCTTCGATTGCCATGTAAGAACCGTTTACGTTCCACTCTTCATCCATGGTTGGAACACCGGCTTCGTTTACATACTGGGTTGCCACCTGACCATTCTCGAAAAGCTTGTCTAACCACTCCTTCGGAGCAACGAAACGACCTTCTCCATGAGATGCCGGGTTACAGTATACGCCGCCAAGTTCAGCCTGTGCTAACCATGGGGACTTGTTGGTCACTACCTTGGTATATACCATCTTGGAAATATGACGTCCGATGGTATTGTAGGTCAGAGTCGGTGAATCCGGTCTCTGGTGTGTAATCTTGCCGTAAGGAACCAGACCTAATTTAATCAGTGCCTGGAATCCGTTACAGATACCAAGTGCAAGACCGTCACGCTCATTTAAAAGCTTGTTTACAGCTTCTTTCATCTTCTCATTACGGAATGCTGTTGCAAAGAATTTTGCTGAGCCTTCCGGTTCATCTCCTGCGGAGAATCCACCAGGGAACATGATAATCTGTGCTTCTTCAATTGCTTTTACAAATACATCAACAGAATCACGGATGTCTTCTGCATTTAAGTTCTTAAATACCTTTACGGTTACATCTGCACCTGCATTTTCAAATGCTTTCGCACTGTCGTACTCGCAGTTGGTTCCCGGGAATACCGGAATAAATACATGCGGGCGGGCAACTTTGTGCTTGCAGACATAAATGTCTTTGGTATCGTAAAGTCCGCTCTTCACTTCTTCTGTTCCGGTGGTTGCTCTGGTTGGGAATACTTTCTCTAAAGTCTGTCCCCATGCTTCGATTGCTTCATCCATGGAAATGCTCATATCACCATAGATAAAGTTCTTGCTGTCATTTACTGCACCCACAACAGCTCCGTTTGCTGCAAGACCTGCTGCTGCAAGGATTTCCTGTGCTTTTGCAACTTTATTTTCCGGAATTTCTGCTACGATATTTCCAAAGCCCGGTGCAAATAATGTTTCTTTTGTTACATCTGCATTTACAGTAACGCCAAGTTTATTACCAAATGCCATCTTGCTGACTGCTGCTGCAAGACCTTTTCCGTCTAATGCATAAGCTGCTACGATAACGCCTGTCTCAGTCATTTCATGAATGGCATCATAAAGCTTCATAACCTGTGCGTAATCCGGCATATCATAAGCATCTTTTTCGATGGTAAATAACATCAGCTTATCATTTTCTTTCTTAAGCTCCGGTGTGATAACATCTTTTTCTTTTGCTACATCAACTGCAAAGGATACCAGTGTTGGCGGTACATCAATTTCATTGAAGGAACCGGACATGGAGTCCTTTCCACCGATGGATGGAAGTCCGAAACCAATCTGCGCATTATAAGCACCAAGCAGTGCTGCAAATGGCTGGCTCCAACGACTTGGCTCCTCCGACATTCTGCGGAAGTATTCCTGGAATGTGAAACGAATCTTGTGGAAATCACCACCGGCTGTTACGATACGGGAAACAGACTCTAATACTGCATAAGCTGCTCCATGGTATGGGCTCCATGAAGATAAATATGGATCAAATCCGTAACTCATCATGGTTACTGTATCGCATTTTCCATTCATAACCGGAAGTTTTGCAACCATACTCTGTGTCTCGGTCAACTGATATTTTCCACCATATGGCATGTATACACTGCCTGCTCCGATAGAACCATCAAACATTTCTACGAGACCCTTCTGGGAACATACATTAAGGTCTTTTAATTCATTTAACCATGCAGCTTTCATATCGCCTGCTGCAACTGCTTCTTCTACAGCCTTTGTGCTGATTTTATTTAAATAATTCTCTTCTTTTACCGGAAGCTCTACCTTTACATCTGTCTCCTGATGTGCTCCGTTGGTATCTAAGAATGCTCTGGAAAGATTTACAATTTCTTTTCCTCTCCAGGATAATACTAATCTTGGCTCTTCGGTTACAACGGCAACTTTCACAGCCTCTAAGTTTTCTTCTTTTGCATAATCTAAGAACTGCTGTGCATCTTCCGGTGCAACAACAACTGCCATACGCTCCTGAGACTCGGAAATAGCAAGTTCTGTTCCGTCCAGTCCGGCATATTTCTTTGGTACTTTATCCAAATCAACCTGTAATCCGTCTGCAAGCTCTCCGATTGCTACGGACACTCCACCGGCACCAAAGTCATTACATTTCTTAATAATGTGGGCAACTTCTTCTCTGCGGAAAAGTCTCTGTATCTTACGCTCGGTAGGTGGGTTACCTTTCTGAACCTCTGCTCCACAGGTATCAATGGATTCTGTATTGTGTGCTTTGGAGGAACCGGTTGCTCCACCACAGCCATCACGTCCGGTACGTCCGCCTAAGAGGATAATAATATCTCCCGGATCAGAAGTCAGTCTCTGAACGGCACGACGAGGTGCTGCTCCCATAACGGCTCCGATTTCCATTCTCTTAGCAACATAATCCGGATGATATACTTCTTTGACATATCCGGTAGCAAGTCCAATCTGGTTACCATAGGAACTGTATCCCTGTGCTGCGCCGCGAACCAGTTTCTTCTGAGGAAGCTTTCCTTCCATGGTATCTTTTACAGATACGGTAGGGTCAGCAGCTCCGGTTACACGCATTGCCTGATATACATAGGTACGTCCTGACAACGGGTCACGGATTGCTCCACCAAGACAAGTTGCAGCTCCACCAAACGGCTCGATTTCGGTTGGGTGGTTGTGGGTCTCATTTTTAAAGTTTACAAGCCATTCTTCTGTCTTGCCATCTACTTCAACAGGCACTACGATAGAGCAGGCATTAATCTCATCGGACTCTTCCTGATCCTGTAATTTTCCTTCTTTTTTCAGACGCTTCATTGCCATTAATGCAATGTCCATTAAGCAGACAAATTTGTCATCTCTGCCTTCATACATTTTCTTGTGTGTATCAAGATAATCCTCATATGTCTTTTCCATTGGCTCTTTGTAGAAACCATCTTCAAATGCAACATTTTTCAGCTCGGTAGAAAATGTGGTATGACGGCAATGGTCTGACCAGTAGGTATCCAGCACACGAATCTCGGTCATGGATGGGTCTCTATCTTCTTCTCCATGGAAATAGTTCTGAATATGTAAGAAATCCTTGAATGTCATAGCCAGTCCAAGGGAATCATAGAGTGCTTTTAATTCCTGCTCCGGCATATCCTTAAATCCGGTCATAATCTTAACATCTGCAGGCTCCGGAAACTCTGTTACCAAAGTCTCAGGCTTCTCCATGCCGGTCTCTCTGGAATCTACCGGGTTGATGCAGTGATGCTTGATTGCCTCTAACTGCTCAGCGTTAATATCTCCATAAATAACATACGTTGTTGCGGTACGGATAACCGGCTCTTCATCCTCTTTTAAAAGCTTCACACACTGCTCTGCAGAATCTGCTCTCTGGTCGAACTGTCCCGGAAGGAATTCAACGGAAAATACTTTTCCATCCCCCATTTCAAAATTCTCTTCATAGACATCATCTACCGGCGGCTCTGAAAATACAGTCTGAACTGCTCTTTTATATACATCATCAGAAATGTTTTCAATATCATAACGAATCAGGACACGTACCTTATCTACTGCGCTGATTCCAAGATAACTCTTAATCTCTGCATGTAACTCTTTGGCGCGTACTGCGTAAGCGTCTTTTTTCTCTACATACACTCTTCTTACCTTACTCATCTTCTACCTCCTAATTGTTTACTTTCTTATGCTCATTATAGCACGGCATTATGAATAAGAACAATTAATATATTTAATTTTATTTATAAGAGTTACTAATGTTGACACAGTTATAAGCGTCACTTATAATAAAGGAAAATATGTAAGATATGCATTCTGATATGATAAAGGAGCCATTATGGATATTAATTACGAATTATATAAAGTATTCTACCACGTTGCTACTTCCTTAAGCTTCTCGGAAGCCAGCAAGCAGCTTTACATTTCCCAGTCTGCAGTAAGCCAGTCCATCAAGACCTTAGAAAAGAAATTAGAGCAGCCGCTTTTTATCCGGAGCACCAAGAAAGTCCAGCTTACTCCGGCAGGACAGGTTCTGTTAAAACACATTGAGCCTGCCATGAATCTCATCGCCCGCGGAGAAAACCAGCTCTTAGAATCCAATACTCTTGGGTTGGGTCAGCTTCATATTGCTGCCAGCGACACTATCTGCCGTTATTTTTTAGTACCTTATTTAAAAGAATTTCATAAAAAATTTCCCAGCGTTCCCATCAAGGTTACCAATGCAACCTCTCTTGGCTGCGTTGACCTCTTAGAGCAGGGAAAAGTCGATATTGCCGTTACTAACTGCCCGAATGTACGATTAAATCAATCCTACATCCGCAAAATGGTACTGGATTTTACGGATGTATTTATTGCGAATCCATCCTACTTTAATTTAAAACAACAGGAATTAAGTTTCCGGGATTTAACAAAATATCCTCTGCTGATGCTTGATAACAAGAGTACCACCAGTGAATTCATGCACAATCTCTTCCTTTCCCATCAGTTGCAGCTGATTCCGGAAATTGAACTGAGCAGTAATGACCTTCTGATTGACCTTGCCCGTATCGGTCTTGGTATCGCCTGCATTCCGGACTATTGCTTGAAACATGAATCTAAGGATTTGTTTATCTTAAAAACTTTAGAACCTCTTCCACGAAGACAGCTTGCTGTCTCCGTAAATCCGAATCTGCCGATTCTTACTTCCACAGAAGAATTCTTAAATCTACTGCCGACATTATAAATGCTTTTCCTCCCAGAAGGCAGCCAGCTTTTCTTCCAAATTAGATAGCTGGCACACGCTCCGCTGTTCCCACTCTCTTGGGAACAGCCGCTGATAATCATTCTGCAGAAAGCGTTCATCCAAAAGTTCAATAATTCCCACATCTTCTGCAGTCCGGATAACACGTCCCGCTGCCTGAAGTACCTTATTCATTCCCGGATACCGATAGGCATAGTCGAATCCCATGCCCTCTTTTTTGTCATAATACTCTTTTAAAATTTCCCGCTCATTGCTAATCTGCGGCAGACCGGTTCCTACGATAATTGCACCAATCAACTGCTCCCTCTTTAAGTCAATTCCTTCTCCAAAGATGCCGCCCATGACACAAAATGCCACCAGTGACTCCTCTTTTTCTCCCTGAAATGCTTCTAAAAAAGCTTCTCTTTCTTCTTCCCGCATGCCGGATTCCTGACAGATGCAGGTAATTGTTTCATCCGTCCGCAGTTCAAATGCCTCATGCACTTTTTTCAGGAAAAGATAGGATGGGAAAAACACCATATAATTGCCCTTTTTCTTCTTTATTGTACGATAAATATAATCTGCAATCCTTCCGTATTCTTCCGGTGTTCTTCTGGTATATTTACTGCTGACATCATTTCCGATTAACAAAAGTCTCTTATCCTGAGAAAATGTTGTCCTGGCATAAACTGCATAATTATCCGTTTTATTCGTCAAAAGCTCCTTATAATACTGAACCGGCAGCAGCGTTGCCGAGAAGAAAATCGTAGCATTTCCCTTATCCAGACACTCCTGCAGATTAAAGGACGGATCCACGCAAAAAAGCTTTATGACAAATCTGCCCTCTTCATCATGCTGCCCGTAAATTACATAATGCTCGTCCACACGCTCATAGATATTCAAGAAATTGCGCAATTCAAAATAGAAATCAAGAACCACATCCCGCCCCGGGAACTCCGGATTCTTCTGCATATATTCTTCGATTTTTGCTGCAAGACGCATACAGGAGAAAATGAGATTCGGAATGCTTTCGTAAATCTGATAATTTTCGCATTCTCTCTTATATTCCAACATCAGCTTATTGCATTTACCCAGTTCTTTCTCAATGGCAGAGCTTCTTGGCTTCATAATTTTCCGCACCGCAAGAATATCCTCTTTGACAAGGGCGGCACTATACATCTCCCGTCCACGTTCCACAAGATTGTGTGCCTCATCCACCAGAAAGATATAATCACCCTTGATGCCATCTGCGAAAAAACGTTTCAGATACACATTCGGGTCAAAGACATAATTATAATCGCAGATAATATTATCCGCCCAGGTTGCCGTGTCCAGACACATTTCAAACGGGCAGACCTGATATTCTTTTGCATGTGCCAGCAAAACTTCTCTTGTCATATTATTTTCTTTCTGTAATAAATCGTAAACCGCATCATTTACCCGGTCAAAATGCCCCTTTGCATAAGGGCAGCTTACGGGATTACAGTCCACTTCCTCACAAGGGCATAATTTTTCTTTCGCTGTAATCTGCACACTCTTTGCCCGATAACCCTTTTCACATAAAATGCCAAGGGTCTCTTTTGCCACATTTGCGGTAACAGTCTTGGCAGTTAAGTAAAAAATCTTATCACCTAATCCTTCTCCCACCGCTTTGATTGCCGGATATAATGTAGAAATGGTCTTGCCTACTCCGGTGGGTGCCTGAATAAACAGATTCTTTTTTCTGGCTATCGTACGGTAAACCCCGGCAGCCAACTCTTTCTGTCCCTCCCGGTACGGAAACGGAAATGCCAGTTCTTTAATGGATGCCTGCCGTTTCTTCCGCCACTCATACTGAAAATCCGCCCATTTCTTATATTTTAAAATCAAATCTGAAAACCATTCCTGCAGCTGCTGCATGCTATATTCATAAGAAAAATATTTTAAATCTCCGGTATCGAGATTTCCATATGTCATCTGAACATTGATTTTCTGTAAATCATTCTGGATTCCATATATGTACGCATAACACTTTGCCTGTGCCAGATGTACCTTTACGGGTTCTTCCAATAAGTCAAGGCTTAAATATACGCCTTTTATCTCATCAATGGTAACTGTTTCTTCTATTATAATGCCGTCTGCCCGTCCCCAGATTCCAAGCTCATAATTTTCTTCCTCAATGATAATATTTAAAGGAACCTCGGCATGGTAAGTGCTTCCCATCTTCTTTTGAATCTTCCGATGGAGTCTGCTGCCCGCCTGCATGGCTTCCATCGTATCAAGACTGGCTCTGCGGTTATCAATGTCTCCGGAACGCAAGATAAACTCCACCAGATTTCGTACCGATATTCTTATCTGCTCACGTTCCATTCCGCTGTCACCCCTTTTCATCCCATCTTATACTTATTTCTATTTATGCTATTCACTATTTTTTCTATTTATCAATTTTTGAAAAATCTCATTTTTCTAGCAGACTTTAAAGGAATTGAAACGTATTCTCATTTCATAATAACAAAAAAATACCAGATAGAAAAGACAATATCCAAATTGTCCTCTACCCGGTATTTCTTCTTACCTTATGAACCTGTATTTTCTGGCTGCCAGAAAACCTGTGCCATCATTTAAGCAGTTGCATACTTGCTTAATACATTCTCAAAGTTCATATCATGTCCGCCATACTTAACAGTAAGCTCTCGATTCAGATCAAGACTTAATACTCCAAGAAAAGACTTTGCGTCAATTATTACTCTATTGTATGAAATATCAATGTCAAAATCACATTTTCCTGCCTCACGTACAAAGTCTCTAACCTCTTCTGTGCCAGCTAATTTGATTTTCTTTTCATTCATTTTTTTCACCATCCTCAAAAAAATAAACTGATTTACTTTTGATTCTTGAGCATTATGACACCATTTCTTTTTTTTGTCAATTTTCGCTTACCATCTTAGTATATGAATTTTATGAGCATTTTACACAATAAATTTTTCTGTTTTTCTCCATTTTGGTCTTACCAAAATCAGTTTGCCTGTCACATTTTGTCGTTTTTTATGGTACTTTAGTCACATTTACAAGTTTTTTTTTTACTCAGTCAATATTTTTTATCGTTTTTCACAAATTTTTGTGTCAAAAAATAAGGTAATAAGCCTCGCATTCCTTCAAAAGTCTTCAAAAAAGCTCCAAATTCCATCATTATTCCTAAACTTCTTTCTACACATAACATTTACATAATACTTACTATTGCACTTTTTTCCGTACATTCAGCTGTTTTCCATATAAGTGGACATTTTGTGTATTATAACGTGATTGTATCACCCATTAATTTTGCCGATTGTCAATCATGCAAGTATGTTGACTCGCTTGCACTCATTACATTACGTCTTTCGAAGATATCCAGATCCGCTTTTTCTTGAAATATACTATCTCTATAATAATAAGAAGAACGGACACTCCGATTACTGCCAGATAACCATATTTCCACTGAAATTCCGGCATTCCCGGAAAATTCATTCCATACCAGCCTGTAATTAGTGTCAATGGCAAAAAGAGAGTTGTTACAATGGTCAGAATACTCATAATCCGGTTCTGGTGAATATCAATCTGCGTCTGATACATTTCACGGATTTGCTGTAAATACTCGCGGATTGTCTCTACATAATTATGCAGCCGCTCCACACGATTCATATAGCGTTCCCAGCCCTGTTCCTCTTCTACTAAAGACTCCCGGTTCATATACATCTGCATGAAATCTCCCATATTCATCAACTGTTCATAATATGCCCGGCTCTCTGAAAGCTGCTTCCGATAACGCATAATTACTTCATTAAAATGCTCCGGTATCCTCTTAATTACAACATCCTCTACCTTCTCCAAATTTTCCTCTATCTTTTGCAGATAAAGAATATCATTGTCAATTAATGCATTGCAAATAAAGAGCAACACCATATGAAGTGTGCAGCCATCAAACATATCATTTTTGACCTTTGCCAATATTTCCTGTAATTCCTCATCTTCTTCTATTAAAAAAAGTCTATTTTCAAAGAGATAAAAGCCAAAGGAAAACTCTTTTTCCTTTTTACTTCCCTGTTTTGGTACATGTATAATCCCCTGTACACATTCATGAAATGCCTCTACTTTGCTATAGCGGATAAAACGCATGCTGCTAATCAGATTCTTTCGATGCGGATAATTTCCTTCTAATTGCTGAAATTCTTCCATATTTAATAGTATTATCTGCGGTTCTGATTCCTTTTCTATATTTTTCCCATTATCCCTTGCTAAAGAAAGTTCTCCTGATGCCGCATGCAACCAATACCTGTTCATTTCTCTTACAGCTCCTTTCCTCATAATCCTGTTTTCATTCATCACATATTTTCTTCTTTGTCAGTAGACTGCCCTTTATAAAACTTCTCTTTCATTACTTTCTCTTAGATTTTAACACTCTTTGTCTATTTTATACCACTTTTCTTTTTTATACAAAATTTACTGCTAATAGCTGTTTGTGAATTCATGCTAAGTCTGCCGGTAGCTTCTTACGAATACTTGATACAATAAAAACAGAAAGTATAAAATATACTTTCTGTTTAAGAACAGGGGTGGAAGGAATCGAACCCTCCTCTGGAGTTTTGGAGACTCTTATTCTACCGATGAACTACACCCCTATATGCTAAAATGACGTACAAGTACGTCACAATAGGTTTGTTTTGTAACATACCTTCAAAACTTCATACAGATTGCTTTCCGAGTTGCTTTGGTCAAGCCCTCGACCGATTAGTAACAGTCAGCTCCACACGTTACCGTGCTTCCACCTCTGCCCTATCTACCTGATACTCTTTCAGGGGTCTTACTGTCTTATAGACAGGGACATCTCATCTTGGGGGGGGCTTCACGCTTAGATGCCTTCAGCGTTTATCCCTTCCGGACTTGGCTACCCAGCTATGGATTTGGTATCCAGCTGATGCACCAGTGGTCCGTCCAGCCCGGTCCTCTCGTACTAAGGCCAGCTCCCCTCAGATATCCTACGCCCGCGCCGGATAGGGACCGAACTGTCTCACGACGTTCTGAACCCAGCTCGCGTACCGCTTTAA
>OMFM01000488.1_pt1 | contig 16430 bp, 18 predicted proteins | sample 1645661 | NCBI WGS metagenome assembly OMFM01 (sample SAMEA103958128, study PRJEB25191) | human gut metagenome | reverse complement strand
GTATCCTCGAAGAGATGCAGTGAATTAAAACAAAATCTATCCATGCAGCAGAATATTTCCATGGAACACTGGAACTTGTAGAAGAAGATACAAGCTTAATCCTCTTCTACGGAGAAGATGAGACAAGACCATTAATGGATCGTGTTAAAAACTTCTCAGAAAAAGTAACAAAAGTAATTAATATTTTTGATACAAAAGAAGTTGAACTTCCATTTAAAGATGCTGAATACAGAAAAATTGTTTCTCCAATGATCATGTATGCAATTACAGAAAGATTAAGTTGCCATCTTGAAAAAGAGAGAAATCATCCACTTACAACTAGAAGATACTATCGTCAGATGGAATACTAATAAATATAAAATAAACGAAAGGGAGGCAGGTGGAACTGCTTCCCTTTTGTAATAGGAAGGTGAACAAAATGAAAAAAATAGGAGTACTTACCAGTGGAGGAGACGCTCCGGGAATGAATGCAGCAATTCGTGCAGTTGTAAAAACAGCAATTGCAAATGGAATTCAACCGATAGGATTTATTAAAGGATATAATGGGATTCTTGAAAAAAATTATCATGTTATGGATCGAGAAAGTGTTTCAGGAATAATTCATTCGGGCGGAACCATTTTAAAGACAGCAAGATGTATGGAGTTTTATGAAGCTTCATATCGTGAAAAAGCATTTCATAATGCAAAAGAAATCGGATTAGATGGCTTGGTTGTAATAGGGGGAGATGGTTCATATCGAGGAGCAGGATATTTGTCAGAATTAGGGTTACCTTGTATTGGGGTTCCGGGAACAATAGACAATGATATTGCTTCAACAGAATATACAATTGGATATGATACAGCAATGAATACTGTAGTAGAATGTGTAGACAAATTAAATGATACGTGTCAGTCACATGAGCGGTGTAGTGTAGTCGAAGTAATGGGAAGACATGCAGGACATATTGCATTAAATACAGGTATTGCAACAGGAGCTGTCCAGATTATCACGGAAGAGATTCCTACCCCAATTGATGATGTTGTAGAAAATATTAAAAAGATTCGTGAGTCAGGAAAAGATCATTTTATTGTTATTGTTTCAGAAGGGTACGGAAACCCTGTAGAAATAGCTACGCAGATTCAGGAAAAAACAGGAATTGATAGTCGTGCCACAATATTAGGGCATGTTCAAAGAGGTGGAAATCCGACATTAAAAGATAGGGTAAACGCAACTCGCATGGGATATTATGCAGTAAAGCTTCTTGAAGAGGGCAAAACCAATCGTGTAGTTGCTTTGCAACAGGGAAATCTAGTACAAAAGTTTTTAAATAAATGGACTATATTTCTTTTCTGTAGTATACTGTTCTCATCAAATCAAAAGGAGCATTAAACTATGGGAAGAAAAGCATCCACTATTAATCTTAGCGAGGACGAACGTTTATATCTTGAAACTCAGATGCGTGCAAGAACAATTCAAGCCCAGACAGTAATTCGGGCAAGAATTTTACTACTCAAAGCAGAAGGTATTTCAGTTGACCATATTGCAGACAAAGTAGGAATGAATCGCAAAAGCGTCATGCTCTGTATCAATAAATACCTTGAGGGTGGTGTGGAAAATGCTCTGTTTGATGCACCCGGTCGTGGCAGGAATGCTGAAATAACCGATGATGAAAAAGCCTGGATAATAAATATCGCCTGTCAGAAGCCTGTCAATCTTGGATATTCAGCAGAAGTATGGACGCGTGCTCTTCTTACAAAACATATTAATAAATTTGCCGAAGAAGCAGGTCATACAAGGTTGTCAACAATCAGTCAGTCAAAGGTCCGCACAATACTGGAAGAAGCGGATATTAAGCCTAACAAAATAACTTATTACTGCGAAAATCGTGACCCTGATTTTGACCAGAAAATGCATAATGTTCTTCTTGTATATAAACAATTGTCTTTACAGTTTGACGAGAAGGGACAGCTCATTCCGTTTAAGGAGGATGAACAGGTTGTACATGTACTTTCCTATGATGAAAAACCCGGAATTCAGGCAATTGCCAATACCACAGAAGACCTCTTGCCGGATGAAAATCACAAGACGGTCAGCCGTGATTATGAATATAAACGTCTTGGAACTATTTCACTGCTTGCTGGAATCGACTTACAAACAGGGGAGGCAATTCCGCTTGTAAAAGATAAACACAGCAGCAAGGAATATATTGAGTTTCTAAAAATACTTGATTCAAAATATCCGGAGACTGACCGGATTCGTCTGGTATTGGATAATCTGAAAGTTCATTCTTCAGAGGAAACCCGAAAATACCTTGCGACAAAGCCGGGAAGATTTGAATTTGTGTTTACTCCCAAGCATGGTTCATGGTTGAATCTTGTTGAGGGATTCTTTAGTAAACTCACACGTCAGATGCTAAAAGGCATACGTGTAAAAACTAAGGATGAACTTGTGCAGCGTATCTATAGATACTTCGATGAAGTAAACGAACAACCTGTCGTATATCACTGGAAGTATAAGCTTGAAGAAATTAATTCAAGTGAAGAGGTGGTGGTTGATACGTTGCCAATTCAAAAGTCCAGTTAATTAATAACGGTTATACTAGACACGATGTAAGTGCTAGCATGAGTGCCGAACAAATCGAAGATGTGGCATTGTCACTGGAGTATGTAAAGCAGTATAGAGGCAGTCACAGCAACCTGAATGCAAATCAGGGGTATCTGTTGGAACAGTGCGTGGTATGGCAGAGACTCAGTGAACAGTTAGGCTGGCAGTGTGATAATGTCCGAGCTGTATATTCCGAGATTTCTCAGGATATTCAGAATGAAGTGTATGCAGGAGCGAGAGCATTTGTACAGGCGAACAAAGGTCGGTATAAATGTGGAGGATATATCTATACTGGAGAGGGACAGGATCTCGGACAGTTTTGGGCAGAACTGAATGTCGGAAATGCAAAAGTAAAAAAGACAACCGCAAATGAGATTGTCACAAATGGAAATGCGATGTATTCCATTGCCGGAGCAACCTTTGGCATATTCTCAGACCAGAATTGCAGCAATCAGATTGGAACACTTACAACAAATGAGAATGGTGAGACAAATGAGGTTGAAGTGACTGCAGGGAATGTTTACATCAAAGAGCTTTCTGCTCCAAAGGGTTACAAGCTGGATTCTACTGTCCATGCCTTAAATGTGGAAGTTGGAAAAACAGCGACTTTGACTGTTGCCGACACTCCAAAGGTCACAGAAACTTTGATTGATTTATTCAAAATTGACATGGAAACAGGAAAATCTACTCCACAGGGAACTGCTTCTTTAGAGGGTGCAGAGTTCACATGGAGCTATTATGACGGGCACTACAATGCAGATAATCTACCTGCAAAAGCTACCCGTACATGGACAACCAAAACCGTTGCCGAAAAAGACAGTGACGGAACTATCCATTATGTATCCAGACTTGCCGACAGCTACAAAGTATCCGGCGACAGCTTCTATACACAGGACGGTAAAAATGTACTGCCACTTGGTACACTTACTGTCACAGAAACCAAAGCACCAAACGGCTACTTATTAGATGGTGCATATATGCAGGCTGACGGAAGTTCTGAACAGATTAAGGGGACGTACCTTACACAGATTTCCGAAGATGGCGAACTTGCCGTACTTTCTGGAAGTAACCAGTATTCCGTATCCGATAAGGTTATCCGTGGCGGTGTAAAAATCCAGAAACGTGACCTTGAAACAAAGGATACCAAAGCACAGGGAAGTGCGACCTTACAGTACACAGAGTTTAACATCATTTCCTTAAATGATAATCCTGTACTGGTTGAGGGAAAATTATACAGCAAGAATGAAACTGTCAAGAAGATTCAGACAGGAATTGACGGAATCGCTTCTACTTCTGCTGATTTACTCCCTTACGGAAATTACAGATTAGAAGAAAGCAAAGCACCAGAGGGCTACTTGACAGATGGTGCAAAGGCAATCGACTTTTCTATCACAGAAGATGGAAAAATCGTGGACTTGACCAACAAATCCCACTCTGTCTACAACCAGATTAAACGTGGCGATATTGAGGGTGTAAAAATCGGTGCAGGCACACACAAGCGTCTTGCTGATGTTCCCTTTAGGATCACAAGCAAGACAACGGGCGAAAATCATGTTTTGGTAACTGATGATAACGGGCAATTCTCCACTTCTGCTGAATGGGCTTCTCATAAGCACAATACCAACGCAGGCAAGACCAGCGAGGACGGTGTGTGGTTTGGAACTTCTGAACCAGACGACAGCAAGGGTGCATTACCTTATGATACCTACATCATTGAAGAAATGCGTTGTGATAGCAACAAAGGCTTTGAACTTATCCCACCTTTTGAAATCGTGGTATCAAGAAATAATCTTGTGATTGATTTAGGGACGCTGACTGATGAATACGAAAAAGAAATCTCTATCCATACCACAGCGACCAGCAAAGACGGCGAAAAGACTATCCTTGCAGGAAAAGAGGTTACAATCATTGATACTGTCAAATTAGACGGACTTACAAAAGGCACAAAGTATCAGTTGAAAGGCTGGCAGATGTTAAAGGAAGAAAACGCCGAGCTTATCATTGACGGGAAACGTGTAGAAAACGATTATACCTTTATCGCTGATGATGAAGAAATGAAAGTGGAAATTTCCTATACATTCAATGCGTCTGCTTTAGGTGGCAAAAACCTTGTTACCTTTGAAGAATTGTATGATTTCAGCAATCTAGACGAACCCGTAAAAGTTGCGGAACACAAGGACATTGAGGACGACGGGCAAACCGTATTGATTACAGAGCGTATCATCAAGATACATACGACTGCTACTGATAAGGACGGCAACAAAGAACTTGAAGTTGGTAAAGAGGTTACAATCATTGATACTGTAACCTTAGAGGGCTTAGAAGTCGGTACACAATACAAACTTGTGGGCTGGCAGATGTTGAAAGAAGAAAATGCAGAACTTCTTATCAATGGAAAGCGTGTGGAAAGTGATTATACGTTTAGTGCTGACAGCGAAACTATGAAAGTGGAAGTTGCTTTTACGTTTGACGCTACTTCCCTTGACGGCAAACAGCTTGTAACTTTTGAAGAATTATATGATTTGAGCAATCCAGACGAGCCGAAGAAAGTTACCGAGCATAAGGATATTGAGGATAAGGGACAGACGATTACCTTTAAGGAAAAAACCGAAGTCCCAGAAGAACCAGAGAAACCCGAAACACCGCAGACACCAGAAAAGCCGAGCAGACCGAGCGACAGTCCCAAAACGGGCGATAACACAAACCTTTACGGACTGCTTGCACTTCTTTTGACTTCTGGTGCTGGACTGGCAGGTATCTTCTTCTACAAACGCCGTAAAATGAAGAAATCATAAGGCGGTAACGGTATGAGGAAAGAAAAATCACGCTCTCCGCCGAAGCTGTCAAACGGCAGACTTCCGCTTATTCTGGCTTGTCTGCCAACAACCAGCAAGAACACGGATAGTCAAGGGTGCGTAAGCATTGATTTTACTCTTTACTATCTGTGGGATTGCTGGTATTTCCCGAACTGCCAGAATAAGAAATTACAATCAATCAATTTATCAAATATAGAAAGAAACGAGGTAAAACAATATGGAAATGAAATATGTCGTGCCAGATATGGCACAGTCTTTTGGAACTCTTGAATTTGCAGGCGAAAGTGAGCCAGTCTTTGAAAGAGATAAAAATAACCGCAGGGTCTTAGCCAGACGAAGCTATAACCTTTATTCTGACGTACAGAAAGGCGAAAATGTTGTGGTAGAAATTCCCGTGCAGGCTGGCGAAAAGAAGTTCAAGTATGAGCAGAAAGTAAAACTTGTCAATCCGAAGTTATACGGCAGAGGTTACGCAATCGGGGATATGGGACATACCGATTATGTATTAGTTGCTGATGATATTGTAGCAGTTGAAGAAAAGTAAAGGAGTGAAGAATTTATGAGATTATCAAACGGGTTTGTTATTGACAAAGAGAAAACATTTGGAGAATTAAAATTTACAGCGGTGCGTGATGTGTTCTTGCAGAATGAGGACGGGACACCGAGTACCCAGCTTAAAAAGCGTATCTATGATTTGAAGTGCAGTCTGCATGGTGGAATTATCCCCGTGTCTGTACCGCCAGAAGTACCGTTAAGGGAATTTCCGTACAATGCAGTTGTGGAGCTTGTCAATCCAGTAGCCGATACGGTATCACGAAAAACTTATACGGGTGCAGATGTGGACTGGTATGTAAAAGCAGAGGATATTGTGTTGAAGAATAAAGGAAACCAGAACGCAGGAAGTCCACAGAACCATACACCGCAGGGACAGCCGAAAAAATAGGATTGCTGGATAGATTTTCATTGTAGCGAATACATGGAATTGCTATAATATGAGTATGTAGAATAAATAAAATTTTAAGAAAAATTTTCGATTTTTCGTTGGATAATTTTTAATTTTTGCTGTTATCTTTATAGAAGAAACGGACTGACAAATATATGTAATGAGTTCATGTAAAAGGAGTGAAAAATATGTTGCCAATTTCCGATATTCTTATTCGTTCAATAAGTGGGTATGTGTTTATAATTCCAGTTCTTATATTGTATTTTTTTGTGCTAAAAAAATCGGGACGAAAACAAAGTATTTTTCATATTATCGCTGTGTTTGTTTTTTGTTATTATTTATTTGGAATTTTAACTGTAACAGGTATTGGTTATACAAGCACAATATCATTTCGTCCCCAAATTTCTATAATTCCATTTTGTGGTATGATAAGTGGACCAATAGATACCATACTAAACCTTGTTTTATTTGTTCCTTTGGGCTTTTTCTTACCATTACTGTATAAAAAGTATCAGCATATAAAGAATGTTATCTTAACTGGCTTTCTGTTTTCCTTATCTATTGAAATTGTTCAGATGTTTGGCTGGGGGGCAACAGATATAAATGACCTTATTATAAATACAGCAGGAGCATGTTTAGGATATTTGATATATTATCTGGTGTCAAAAATTTTACCTATCAATTTTAGGAAAAGGCTTCAGTCCGAAAATGTTAATGACATGGTCGAAATAATGTTATATGCAATTTATATATTTATAGTTATGATTACAGTTCAACCATGGGTAATTCATAGTTTACTCAATATCGGGTAAAAGTGAGTATTGATTATGCTTCAATCAATAAAATTGCAATTTTGCAACTTAATATTACTACAAATAGAGCAGTTAGTCTTAAAGATTGACTGCTTTTTTCATACCCAGAAAGGAGTGATTGATTTATGCGTAAGATTTGGAACAAAGGACACCGTATCAGAGCCAGCGACAAGCACCTTGTCTACCACTTTTCCATAGGGACGCTTCTGTTTGTATTCGTGGCGGTTCTTCTGCTACTGAATATGAAACAGCTCATGCGTACCGATTGGGAGCATTTCAGCTTGTTAGAGAATGGCTTGACGCTTTCCCCTTACAACTTCATAGCCATACTGATAGCGACTGGTGTTTGTGCATTGGTCGCTTTTCTGTATTACCGCTTCTGTTACGACGGTTTCAAGAAGCTCCTGCACCGTCAAAAGTTGGCACGAATGATACTGGAAAATAAGTGGTATGAAGCCGATACCGTACAAGACAGCGTTTTTTTTACTAATCTGCAAAGCAGATCAAGGGAAAAAATCGTCTGGTTTCCAAAGATTTATTATCAAATGGAAAAGGGACTGCTTCATATCCGCTGTGAAATTACGCTGGGGAAATATCAAGACCAGCTTTTACGGTTAGAGGATAAATTGGAAAGTGGCTTGTATTGTGAGCTGACCGACAAGACCCTGCATGACGGCTATATCGAATATACCCTGCTTTATGATATGATAGCGAACCGCATTACCATTGATGAAGTACGGGCAGAAAACGGCTGTCTTAGACTGATGAAAAATCTTGTCTGGGAATATGACGCACTCCCTCACGCTCTGATTGCTGGTGGTACGGGTGGCGGTAAAACCTATTTTCTGCTGACGCTCATTGAAGCCTTACTGCATACCAACGCTGTCCTTTATATCTTAGACCCAAAGAATAGCGACCTTGCCGACTTGGGAACGGTTATGGAAAATGTATATCATACCAAAGAAGAAATGATAGATTGCGTCAATGCCTTTTATGAGGGCATGGTACAGCGAAGTGAGGAGATGAAGCGACACCCGAACTACAAGACGGGCGAAAACTACGCCTATCTGGGACTGCCACCCTGCTTTCTTATCTTTGATGAATATGTGGCATTTTTTGAAATGCTGGGGACAAAAGAAAGCGTGAGCTTACTTAGCCAGTTAAAGAAAATCGTTATGTTAGGGCGACAAGCAGGTTATTTCCTTATCGTCGCCTGCCAGCGTCCAGACGCAAAGTATTTTTCAGACGGTATCAGAGATAACTTCAATTTCCGTGTGGGACTTGGACGTATCAGCGAATTAGGTTACGGTATGCTGTTTGGTTCAGATGTGAAAAAGCAGTTTTTCCAGAAGCGTATCAAGGGGCGTGGCTATTGTGATGTGGGAACAAGCGTTATCAGTGAATTTTACACGCCTTTAGTCCCGAAAGGACATGATTTTTTGCAGACTATCGGCTCTCTTGCACAAGCAAGGCAGGACGGGACGGCGACGTGCGAAGCGAAAGGCGACGGCACGGACTAGCCGTTGCTGGTGTGGCGTAAGCCACGCCAGCAGGTAAAACCCCTCGGTATCTAACAGAGGGGTACGTTTGCAAATAGACAATAGACAAAAAACATAGGAAACATAAGGCTTCTGGCATGATTTCCTAGCAAAAATTAGTTGTGAAGTCGCCTTAAAAAACTTCACACTTGACAGATTGGGGGTATGGTTCTGAATGAAGAACAATGGATAAAAGAATTACGGGAGAAACGGATTGCTTACGGTATCTCACAAGGCAGGCTGGCGGTGGCTTCTGGTATCACAAGGGAATATCTCAACAAGATAGAAAGCGGAAAAATGAAGCCGTCAAAGGAACTTCTGGAAAATCTGCATAAGGAACTGGCAAGGTTCAATCCAGAAGCACCGCTTACCATGCTGTTTGATTATGTGAAAATTCGTTTTCCCACGCTGGATATACAGCACATCATCAAAGATATATTAAAACTGAATATCAATTATATGCTCCATGAAGATTACGGACATTACAGTTATACGGAGCATTACTCTTTAGGGGACATCTTTATCTATACGTCGGCTGACGAAGAAAAAGGTGTCCTTTTAGAGTTAAAGGGGCGTGGTTGCAGGCAGTTTGAAAGTTACCTGCTGGCACAGCAAAGAAGCTGGTATGACTTCCTCATGGACGCATTAGTAGACGGTGGCGTGATGAAGCGTATCGACCTTGCTATCAACGACCATACGGGCATTTTGGATATTCCAGAGCTTGCGGAAAAATGCAGGAAACGGGAATATATCGGAAAGTCCAGAAGCTATAAGTTTTACCAGTCGGGCGAGCTTATCAAGCACAGAGAGGACGACAGAGAATATATGGGACGCACCCTTTATCTTGGTTCGCTGAAATCAGATGTGTATTTCTGTATCTATGAAAAGGACTATGAGCAGTACGTCAAGTTAGGGACACCGCTGGAAGAAGCCGACATTATCAACCGTTTTGAGATACGGCTTAGAAATGAACGAGCCTATTATGCAGTACGGGATTTGCTGACCTATTATGACGCAGAGCAGACCGCCTTTTCTATCATCAACCAGTATGTGAGGTTTGTTGATGAAGAACCAGACAAGCGAAAAAATGACTGGAAACTCAATGACCGCTGGGCTTGGTTTATCGGCGATAACAGACAGAGCTTGAAGCTGACGACAAAGCCAGAGCCTTACACCTTAGACCGTACATTGCGGTGGGTACAAAGGCAGGTAGCACCAACCTTGAAAATGTTGAAAAAGATTGATACGGGAAACGGTACAGACTACATGGAAACAATCGAACAGCAGGCAAAGCTCACAGAAAAGCATGAAATGATAATCAAACAGCAGACGACCCCTGCAAAAGATTTAGTAGAAAGTTAGGAGTGATAAAAAATGTGGGTATTATTAAAAGACTTCTTGCAGGTATCTATGGGAATGGGTATCGGCGTAGTCTTGATGTGTATTTTGAATGTCGGCAAAGAAGCCGACTATAAAATGAAACAATTAAGAGAAAGTGAGGACAAATAACATGAATTTCGGTCAAAATTTATATCAATGGTTTTTATCAAACGCACAGAGCTTAGTGCTTATGGCGATTGTGGTTATCGGTATCTACTTAGGGTTCAAACGTGAGTTTTCCAAACTTATCGGTTTCTTGGTAGTTGCCTTGATTGCTGTTGGCTTGGTGTTCAATGCTGGCGGTGTGAAAGATGTACTGTTAGAGCTGTTCAACAAGATTATCGGTGCATAAATTTTTATTGTGATGTTGTTAATTGGGTGATATAATATGGATGTAAAAATACAACTTTAGGAAGCGATATGTTATGTTAGGATTTAGTATAATGATGTGGTTTGTTTCTGCTATCCTTATATTCGTGAGTATTTCTTTATTAAAGGGAAATTACTCTTTTGTTCATGGTAAAGTATTTGATACTACTGATAACAAAAAAGAATATGCAAAAGAATTAGGAAAACCTGTTTTATTCGTAGGGATTGGTATTTTAGTATCTGGGGTAATTGCGATTATAGTAAAAAATCATTCTATTCCTACCGCAGTTTTTTTCTTGGCAATTATAGCTGGTATTGCTGGACTATGGCTACACAAAATACAAAAAAACTTCCGAAAATTTTAGTTTCCAAATTTATATTTATATGCAAAGCAGTTGGTCTTAGGATTGACTGCTTTTTTCTTGCCAAAATTTCAGATTGGAGTGATGAAATGAATGATATTGTTAAGGATATGCAGGAAAAAGTCGGCTGTGAATACATTTCCGACCTGCCCTCTTACAAGCGTAAGGTGTGGCAGGAAATGAAACGACTGAACCCTGCCAATTATGAAGAAAGACAGTTAGAAGATTTTTCAAAGTATGTGTTTGGTATGTCGTACCAGACCTTAAAAGATGTGATGAAACAACAGAAAGGACGTGAGAAACAATGCAGGAAACAAGGGTGCTGGTGGAAACGAAAGGAACAACTGGCGAAGAAACAATATCATACTGGTTTGAACTGCCGATAGATGTTGCAGAGTTTGAAGAAAAGTTAGGTGTCGGTGCAGAAAGTGGGGATTACCGCATTATCGAAAAGGTGTTGCCTTTTGCTGATGAAGTCCACGAACATACAAGCGTGTACCAGCTCAACGAATTAGATTTTATGTACCGCCAGCTTTCAAGTGATATGCAGGAAGAATATGTATCACTACTTACGGTGTTTGAAAATTTAGAAGCACTTTATATTTGCAGGAATGTGATTACGGTTTATCCCAACTGCAAAAGCATGATAGATGTTGCAAAGCAAAAGCTGATGAACGACCCGACGTTCAAACATTTATCCGAGGACTGTCAAGCCTACTATTTTGACTTTGAAGCCTATGCTTCTCACTTGCAGGAACACGGGAAATTTTTAGTAACAGAACACGGTATCTTTGAACTGCCAGAGTAGGAAATGAGGTGGTGCTTATGATTGATGATATGGCGGTTTACATTGCTAATCTTGGCAAATACAATGAGGGCTATTTAGTCGGTGCTTGGTTCACATTTCCTATTGACGAGGAAGATGTAAAAGAAAAAATCGGCTTGAATGAACAGTATGAGGAATACGCTATCCATGATACCGACAACTTCCCCATTGCGATTGGCGAGTATGTTTCCATTGAAGAACTCAATGAGATGTATGAAATGATAGAGGAACTTCCCGACTATATTGTAGAGTGTCTGGACGAATTTATCAGTCACTATGGGACGCTGGAAGAAGTTGTGGAACACAAGGACGATATTTATTATTATCCCGACTGTGAAACCATGACAGATATTGCCTACTACTACATAGACGAATTGCAGGCACTAGGGGATATTCCACCCAGCTTACAGAACTACATTGACTATGAAGCCTACGGGCGAGATTTGGATATGGGCGGTTGCTTTATTGAAACAAGCCGAGGTATGTGCGAGATACCATACTAACGCTGGAAGATCAGCGACAAGCATTGTTGCTACTGACAGCGTATTTCTCTTTTAAGGGACAGTCTGAAAATGGCTGTCCTTTTCTCTTTGAAGAACTTACGAAAGGAGCTGAAAGAACTTGAAAAAGATTAAATCTTATACGGGTATCTGGAACGTGGAAAAAGTCTTGTATGCAATCAATGATTTTAACTTACCCTTTCCCGTTACTTTTACACAGATTACATGGTTTGTGATTACGGAATTTATCATCATTCTGTTTGGGGATATTCCCCCACTTTCCATGATTGAGGGAGCATTTCTCAAATACTTCGGTATTCCTGTTGCTCTCACTTGGTTTATGTCGCAGAAAACCTTTGACGGAAAGAAGCCGTACAGCTTTTTGAAATCACAGATAACCTATGCCCTGCGACCTAAAATCACTTATGCAGGAAAAGCCGTAAAACTGCATAAGCAGATACTCAATGAAACAATCACGGCAGTAAGGAGTGTGAACTATGTTCCCGATAAAATATATTGACAACAACCTTGTCTGGAACAAGGACAATGAGGTGTTCGCTTACTATGAGCTGATACCGTACAATTATTCTTTTCTATCCGCAGAGCAGAAATTTATCGTGCATGATAGCTTTCGCCAGCTTATCGCACAGTCCCGTGAGGGTAAAATTCATGCGTTGCAGGTTGCCACGGAAAGCTCTATTAGAAGTATGCAGGAGCAGTCAAAGAAGTTAGTTACGGGGAAGTTAAAGGAAGTTGCTTATCAGAAAATAGACGAACAGACCGAAGCGTTAGTATCAATGATTGGGGATAATCAAGTGGACTACCGCTTTTTTCTTGGCTTTAAGCTCATGGTTACAGAAGAACAGCTCAATCTGAAGAACATCAAAAAATCAGCGTGGCTGACATTCAAAGAGTTTCTCCATGAAGTGAACCACACGCTGATGAATGACTTTGTTTCCATGCCGAATGATGAAATCAACCGTTACATGAAAATGGAAAAGTTACTGGAAAATAAAATCTCCCGTCGCTTCAAGGTGCGTCGCTTGGAAATCAATGATTTTGGGTATCTCATGGAACATCTTTACGGCAGGGACGGTATCGCTTATGAAGATTATGACTATCAGCTACCAAAGAAGAACTATAAAAAAGAAACGCTGATAAAATACTATGACCTTATCCGTCCGACAAGGTGTGTTATTGAAGAAAGCCAGCGATATTTACGATTGGAACATGAGGACAAGGAAAGTTATGTGTCCTATTTTACCGTCAATGCGATTGTCGGCGAGCTTGATTTTCCGTCGTCTGAAATCTTCTATTTCCAGCAACAGCAATTCACATTCCCCGTTGATACTTCTATGAATGTAGAAATCGTAGAAAATCGAAAAGCATTAACAACCATCCGCAATAAGAAAAAGGAATTGAAAGACCTTGACAATCACGCTTATCAAGCAGGAAGTGAAACCAGCTCGAATGTGGTAGACGCCTTAGACAGCGTGGACGAGCTGGAAACAGACTTAGACCAGAGCAAAGAAAGTATGTATAAGTTAAGCTACGTGATACGGGTGTCTGCACCCGATCTTGACGAGCTGAAACGCCGTTGTGATGAAGTCAAAGACTTTTACGACGACCTCAATGTAAAGCTGGTGCGTCCTGCTGGGGATATGCTGGGGCTTCATTCTGAATTTCTTCCTGCCAGCAAGCGATATATCAATGACTATGTGCAGTATGTAAAATCAGATTTTTTAGCTGGACTTGGCTTTGGAGCAACCCAGCAGTTAGGGGAAACTACGGGTATCTATATGGGCTATTCCGTTGATACGGGAAGAAATGTGTACCTGCAACCGTCTTTAGCTTCGCAGGGCGTAAAAGGCACAGTTACCAACGCCCTTGCTTCTGCTTTTGTCGGTTCTCTTGGCGGTGGGAAGTCGTTCTGCAATAATCTTCTGGTATATTATGCGGTGCTGTTTGGCGGTCAAGCACTTCTGTTAGACCCTAAAAGTGAGCGTGGCAACTGGAAAGAAACGCTCCCAGAAATCGCCCATGAAATCAATATCGTAAACCTAACCAGCGATAAGGACAATGCAGGACTTCTTGACCCGTTTGTGATTATGAAGAATGTAAAAGACGCTGAAAGTCTGGCAATCGACATCTTAACATTTCTTACGGGTATTTCCTCTAGGGACGGCGAAAAATTCCCCGTACTTCGTAAAGCGGTACGCTCCGTTACCCAGAGCGACAGTCGGGGCTTGCTCCATGTGATAGACGAGCTACGCCGTGAAGATACGCCCATATCAAGAAATATCGCAGACCATATCGACAGCTTCACGGACTACGACTTTGCACATCTGCTGTTTTCAGACGGTACGGTGGAAAATGCAATCAGCCTTGATAACCAGCTCAATATCATTCAAGTAGCCGACCTTGTACTGCCAGATAAGGACACAACCTTTGAGGAATACACGACCATTGAATTATTGTCGGTGTCTATGCTGATTGTGATTAGTACCTTTGCCCTTGATTTTATCCATTCGGACAGAAGTATTTTTAAGATTGTCGATTTGGACGAAGCGTGGGCGTTCTTAAATGTGGCACAAGGAGAAACGCTCTCTAACAAGCTGGTTCGTGCTGGACGAGCTATGCAGGCAGGCGTTTATTTCGTTACACAATCTTCTGGGGACGTGGCAAAGGAAAGTCTGAAAAACAATATCGGCTTAAAATTCGCTTTCCGTTCTACTGACATCAACGAGATAAAACAGACCTTAGAATTTTTCGGTATCGACAAGGACGATGAAAACAACCAGAAACGGCTTCGTGATTTGGAGAACGGACAATGCTTATTGCAGGACTTATACGGGCGTGTCGGTGTGGTACAGATACACCCAGTTTTTGAAGAACTGCTACACGCCTTTGATACCAGACCGCCCGTACAGAGAAATGAGGTGGAGTGATGAAAGAAAGGATAAAAGGTGCGTTCACAAAAAGGAGGATACTTCACTTTCTCAAAACGGCTCTGTTCGTGGTGGCACTCTCCCTTATCCTGCTTTCACTTTTGGGGACGGTGGCTCATGCAACGGGACTTGTAGACGATACTATCAATGCAGAAAATCTTTACTCAAAATATCCGCTATCTAACTACCAGCTTGATTTTTATGTGGATAATAGCTGGTCGTGGTTGCCGTGGAACTGGCTGGACGGCATTGGAAAATCGGTACAGTACGGGCTTTACTGCATTACCAACTTTGTCTGGACGATAAGCCTTTATTTAAGCAATGCCACGGGCTATGTGGTGCAGGAAGCCTATAAACTTGATTTTATTAACGATATGGCAGACAGTATCGGAAAGAGCATACAGACCCTTGCAGGTGTAACCGAGAACGGCTTTTCTTCTACGGGCTTCTATGTTGGTTTCCTGCTTCTCATTATCTTAGTGGTGGGAATGTATGTTGCTTATACGGGACTGATTAAACGGGAAACCAGCAAGGCACTTCACGCTGTTATCAACTTTGTGGTGGTGTTCATTGTGTCTGCGTCCTTTATTGCTTATGCTCCCAATTATATCCAGAAAATCAATGATTTCAGTTCGGACATCAGCACCGCTTCTCTGGACTTGGGGACAAAAATCATGCTCCCCGATTCACAAAGCAAAGGCAAGGACAGCGTAGACCTTATCCGTGACAGCCTTTTTGCGATGCAGGTAGAAAAACCGTGGCTGTTGTTGCAGTTCGGGAACAGCGATACCGAAGAAATCGGGACTGACCGTGTAGAAGCTCTGGTATCTGCCAGCCCGTCCGATGAAGATGGGGAAACAAGGGAAAATGTTGTGAAAACAGAGATTGAAGATAACGACAATGACAACCTTACCATTCCACAGGTCGTCAACCGTCTTGGCATGGTGTTCTTCCTGCTCATTTTCAATCTCGGTATCACAATCTTTATCTTCCTGCTTACCGGCATGATGTTATTTTCCCAGATACTTTTTATCATATATGCCATGTTTCTGCCTATCAGCTTCTTACTGTCCATGATACCAACCTATGAAAATATGGCGAAACAGGCAGTTGTCCGTGTGTTCAATGCCATTATGACAAGAGCCGGAATCACACTGATTGTGACCGTGGCATTTTCGATTTCCAGTATGTTCTACAACATTTCCACGGACTATCCGTTCTTCATGGTGGCGTTTTTGCAGATAATCTGCTTTGCCGGAATCTATATGAAGCTCGGAGAACTAATGAGTATGTTCAGCCTTAATGCCAATGACAGCCAGCGTGACCGTTCATGTGGATAAGGACGGTGCAAT
>OMFM01000483.1_pt1 | contig 16539 bp, 15 predicted proteins | sample 1645661 | NCBI WGS metagenome assembly OMFM01 (sample SAMEA103958128, study PRJEB25191) | human gut metagenome | reverse complement strand
CTCCCTGCGGGTCGGTCGGTCCGCGGATCTGACAGGCCACCGGCCTGTCATTCAATACCGCGAACCCCTCGAGGGGAAGGCTTGAGGGCGTGCCATTCAGCAACACGGGCCCCTCAAGGGGAAGGCTTGGGGGGCTTTACTGCGCGTTGATCTTGTTGCCGGCGCTGCCGAATATGTCCTTCCAGGCGTCATCCACCTTGGCGGCCTCGTCCTGGGCCAGCTGGGCTTCCTCTTCGGCGGTCACATCGCCATCGGGGGTCTGGCCCAGGATCAGCAGCGCCACATAGTTGCCGCTGACGAACAGACGGGCCTGCTCCACCATGGGAACGTTCATGCTATACATCTTGCTGTAGTCCAGCACCTGCTGATAGCGTTCACGCAGCAGATCGGCCGCGGTGTCGGCGTAGCCGTCCTTGACCTTGAGAACAACGGCGGTGCTGGGGTCAAGGGCGCTCATGGAGCTGACCTCGGACGCCCAGCTGTCCACCTGGGACATATCAAGGCCGTAGTAGTTGGTCATGCGGTCCTCGTCATCCTGCGCGTCACAGCCGTAGCTGTCGCCCAGAGTCTCCTTCAGCTTGTCCAGTACCTCTTGGGCCGTCAGGTCCACGTCGGTCTTGCCGCCGTTGTCATCCTGCTTGCTGCCGCAGGCGACCAGAGAGAGCACCATCACCAGTGCCAATACAGCACAAATAAACTTTTTCATCGTACATACTTCCTTTCTTTTGGCGGGCTGTGTCTCCGGGTGGGACACAGTATCCTTTTCTTTGTACACCTCTTAGATGCGCGCAGGGCAAAAAAGGTTCCATGGCTTTTGAAAGAATTTTTCTGTCCGTTTTTTTGGACAGTAGCCTTGCTATGATGGGGAAAACACAGCAAGGAGGACGTTTTTATGACAGCCATCACGATGATCTGCACGGTGTGCGGGGCGGCGGTGCTGAGCCGGGGCATTCTGCGGCTGCTGGACGTTATCGACGGACAGGAACGCTGACGCAAGTAGACGTTGACAAGTTTTCTATCTGCCTATATAATATTTTCATTCAAAAAAAGCGATATCAGCTTGTTAAGTTCCCGTTAATGCTAATATTCTATATCAGATAGAGAGGTCTTGTATGGATATCTTTGAGAAGTGCTTTGCGCCGTCCCTGGCGGGGGAATTGAAGGAAAAGGGCGTGTACCCCTACTTTCACGCCCTGCAGTCCCGGCAGGATGTGGAGGTGCAGATGGAGGGCAAGCGCCGCATCATGCTGGGCTCCAACAACTATCTGGGACTGACTACGGACCCGGAGGTCATCGAGGCCGGCATCCGGGCGCTGGAGCAGTACGGCACCGGGTGCTCCGGGTCGCGGTTCCTCAACGGCACGCTGGAGATGCATCTGGAGCTGGAGGCGGAGCTGGCGAGGTTCCTGCGGAAGCCGGGGGTGGTGACCTTCGGCACCGGGTTCCAGTCCAACGTGGGCATTATCTCCGCGCTGGTGGGACGGCACGACTACGTGATCTGTGACCGGGAGAACCACGCCAGCATCTACGCCGGGTGCCAGCTGTCCTACGGCAAAATGCTGCGCTATCGCCACAGCGACATGGCGGAGCTGGAAAAGTGCCTGCAGAAGGTGCCGGAGACGGCCGGAGCGCTGATCGTCACCGACGGTGTGTTCTCCATGGGCGGCGACATCGCCAAGCTGCCGGAGATCTGCGCCCTGGCGAAGCAGTACGGCGCACGGGTCATGGTGGACGATGCCCATGGCCTGGGCGTGCTGGGCGAGGGCGGCCGGGGCACGGCCAGCTACTTTGGCCTGGAGGACCAGGTGGACGTGTACATGGGGACCTTCTCCAAGTCGCTGGCGTCCCTGGGCGGCTATATGGCCGCCAGCGCGGAGGTGGCGGATTTCGTGCGGCACGCATCGCGGCCATTCATCTTCTCGGCATCCATCCCGCCGGCCAACTGCGCCACGGCGCTGACGGCCCTGCGGAAGCTGGAGGCGCATCCGGAGCTGCCGGAGCGCCTGCGTGCCCTGAGCCTGTATGCCCGGAAGGGGCTGACGGACCGGGGACTGACCATCCGGCCCTCGGCGCTGGAGGCACCTACGCCTATCATCCCCATCTACACCTATGAGACGTACCGGACGCTGCGGGTAGCGGCGGAGATCTACGACCGGGGCGTGTATGTGAACCCCACGCTGCCGCCGGCCACACCGGAGGGTGAGGCGCTGCTGCGGACCAGCTATATGGCCACCCACACGGAGGCCCTGCTGGACGAGGCCATGGACATCATCGGGGAGGTGATGGCCCGTGAGTAAGGTCGCTGTCGTCACCGGCGGCACCTCCGGCATCGGGCGGGCTACCGCCCTGGCGCTGAAGGACGCGGGCTATACCGTGTATGAGCTGTCCCGCCGGGCGGAGGGCGTGGAGGGTCTGCACCACATCTCCGCCGATGTGACGGACCAGCAGGCCGTCAACGACGCCGCAGCGCAGATCATGGCGGCGGAGGGGCACATCGACGTGCTGGTGAACAACGCGGGCTTCGGCATCTCCGGGGCTATCGAGTTCACGGAGACGGCGGAGGCCAAGGCGCTGTTCGATGTCAACTTCTTCGGCATGGTGAACATGAACCGGGCCGTGGTGCCCCTGATGCGGCAGGCGGGCCGGGGAAGGATCGTGAACCTGAGCTCCGTGGCCGCGCCGGTGCCCATCCCCTTCCAGGCCTATTACTCCGCCACCAAGGCGGCTGTCAACGCCTACACCATGGCGCTGGCCAACGAGCTGCGGCCCTTCGGCGTAACGGTATGCGCCGTGATGCCGGGGGATATCCACACGGGCTTCACCGCCGCGCGGCGGAAGGTCAGCGCCGGGGACGCTATCTATCAGGGACGCATCTCCCGGTCCGTGAAGCGCATGGAGCACGATGAGGAGACGGGCATGGACCCGGCCAAGGCCGGGGCGTACATCGCCAGTGTGGCCATGCGGGAGGGACACCACCACCCGCTGTACGCCATACGCTTCGACTACAAGTTCTTCACCTTCCTGGCCAAGGTGCTGCCGGCACGGTTTTTAAACTGGCTCATCTACTGCCTGTACGGAAAATAAGGACAAAGGCCCTCCCTGATGGGAGGGCCTTCCTTTACACGATACGCCGCCCCCGGCTGAGCCGGGGGCGGCGTGGTTCATTTCTTCAGCTGAAGGGTCTTTTCGTAGGCGGCGATGACGGCGTTCATGGCGGCGGCGCGGAGGCCGCCCTCCTCCAGCGCGCGGACACCGGCAATGGTGGTGCCGCCGGGGGAGCAGATCTCATCCTTCATCTGCCCGAAGGGCTTGCCGCTTTCCAGGGCCAGCCGGGCCGCGCCCAGCAGCATCTGGGCCGCAAAGGTATTGGCCTTGTCACGGGGCAGGCCGCAGGTGACGGCACCGTCGGCCAGGCCCTCCATAAACAGGCAGGCAAAGGCACCGCCGCAGCCGGCCACGGCGCTGCCCGCGTCGATCAGGTGCTCCGGCAACGCCTCCAGCCGTCCGGAGGCGGCCATGTCCGCCAGGAAGGCGTCCAGCTGTGGTTTCGTCAGCAGGGCGTTGGCATCGTACAGCGTCAGCCCCGCCCCCACGGCGCAGGCGGTGTTGGGCATGATACGCAGGATGGGGCAGCCGGGAGCAGCCTGCTCCAGCGCGGCGATGGTGACGCCGGCGGCCATGGACACCAGCACGGGCTTGTCCGTCCGCTGCGCCAGCGTGGGGGCCAGCTGGGCCAGCACGCCGGCGATGAGGTTGGGCTTGACACCCAGGAAGATATAGTCACAGGCAGCGGCGATGTGGGCAGCGGTGTCCGCCCGGGCCCCCAGCTCTGCTGCCAGGGCCTCCGCCTTGGCGGGCGTGCGGTTGTTGAGATACACATCTAAGGGAGAGACTTCCCTGACCAGGGCGCGGGCCAGCGCCCCGCCCATGTTGCCGGTGCCGATAAAGCCATAGGTCATGGTGATACACCTCGTTCCTGATTTTTTGTCCATTATAATGCAGCGCGAGACGGAGTGCAACAAATAAATTCCCGCGGCGGGAGTTTCGCCGCCGCGGAGAGTGGCTTTCGTCCCCGGTGAGGGGAATTGCGCCTGCGGGCGCGGGATGGGGCGTTTCGTGCTCCGGCACGAGTACCTTTCTTTTTTTGTAAAAAGAAAGGTACCAAAGAAAACCACTTAGACCTACGGTCTAAGGACCCCTTGGCGCGCTATGGGTCATGCAAAATTGGCGGTGCTGATCTCGCGGAATTAGTACGGCGGGTATCGTTGTCGGTTCGGGGGACTGCTTGTACCTCCTGCGCCGCTGCCGCTGACAACAGCGAGGGTAGGGGTTGGTGCGCTGGACGGTTTAGGCGATTATCAAATCGCGCCAAAGCCGCCCGAAGGGCGGCTTTGGTTGGTGGCGGCTGACGCCGCCGGGGAAATTGAAAGTACGCCTGCGGGCGGGATGGGGAACCTCTCACCCGTCAGCTTCGCTGACACCTTCAGCTGTGCACACCCCAGTGTGATCACTGGGGCGCCCTCAAGGGGAAGGCTTTGGGAAAAAAAGAGGAAAAAGGACCGCCGGAAAGGCGGTCCTTTTTGCGGTATCGGTTTACTTAGCGGCCTTGGCGGCTTCACGGCCGGCGCGGAAGGCCTTGAGGTTCAGCTCCTTGACCTTGGCGGGGACCGTCTCGGCCACGACCTGCTCCCAGTCGATCTCGGGGCAGCCCAGGGAGTCGCACATGGCTCCGAAGAGCACCACGTTCATGCACTTGGGGTTGCCCAGCTCAATGGCGATATCGCTGGCGGGGACGGCGATGGTCTTGAAGTTCTTCTGCATGGCCTCGATGCAGCCCTCGGGGTACGCCTCGGCACCGGAGGCGATGGTGGTGGACTTGATGGCATAGTCATTGATGACGGCCACGCCGTTGGGGTTCAGGAACTCCGCGTAGCGGACAGCCTCCATTTTCTCCAGCGCCACCATGATATCGGCCTCGCCCTTGCCGAACACGGGGCCGTAGACCTTCTTGCCCCAGCGGACCTGGGTGGACACGGAGCCGCCGCGCTGGGCCATGCCGTGGACCTCGCTCTGCTTGACATCGTAACCGGCCTTCATAAAGCCGTTGGACATGATCTTAGAGATCAGGATAGCGCCCTGACCGCCAACGCCGACCAACAGGCAGCTTTTCACATCGTTCATGTTACTTCTCCTCCTTTTCAATAGCACCAAAGGGGCAGGCCTGGGCGCAGACGGTACAGCCCACGCACTGGGTACGGTCGATGAACGCCTTGCCGTTCTCCATGGAGATGGCGGGGCAGCCCACCTTCAGGCAGCTCTTGCAGCTCTTGCACTTGTCGGCGTTGACGACGCACATACCGGTGTCGTGCTTCACGCGCTTGATGAGCAGGCAGGGACGACGGGTGACGATGGCGGGGTGCTTGCCCTCGTTCAGGGCGGCCACGGCGTCGTCCACGGTCTTCTTCATGGCGGTCAGGTCCTGAGGATCCACGGTGAAGACAGGGGCGAAGCCATAGGCCTCCAGCACCTTCTCCACGCTGATCATGGGGGCGGGCTCGCCCATCAGGGTGAAGCCGGAGCCGGGGTTGTCCTGGTGGCCGGTCATGCCGGTGATGCGGTTATCCAGCACGCAGGGGATCATGCGGCCGTTGTTGTAGATGATCTCGGCCGCGCCGGTCATGCCGGAGTGGAAGAACGTGGAGTCGCCCATGACGCCGAAGACCACCTTATCGGTGACGCCCTCGCGCTGGAAGGACTTGGCCATGCCCATGCCGGCGGAGAAGCCGCCGCCCATGCAGATGCACACGTCCATGCAGTTCAGCGGAGGCGCAAAGCCCAGGGTGTAGCAGCCGATATCGCCGGTGACCACATAGTTCTTGTTCTTGGACAGGGTGTAGAAGAAGCCGCGGTGGGGGCAGCCGGGACACAGGGCGGGGGGACGCTTGGCGACCTTGACCTCGTCCACGGTCTTGTACGCGGGCTTGATGCCCAGCACGCGCTCGCGCACCAGCTCGGTGTTCAGCTCATACAGCTTGCCGGTCAGTTCCTTGCCGACGCAGTCGATGCCGGCGGCCTTGATCTCGTCCTCCATGAAGGGATCCAGCTCCTCGATGATGTAGAGCTTCTCCACCTTCTTGGCGAAGTCGCGGATCAGGTCCATGGGCAGCGGATAGGTCAGGCCCAGCTTCAGGAAGGACGTACCCTCGGGGAACACCTCCTTGGCGTACTGGTAGCTGATGGAGGCGGTGATGACACCAACCTTGCCGTCGCCCAGTTCCACCTTGTTCAGGCCGTTCTCCAGGGCGCGGGTACAGCCGTACTCGGCCAGCTTCACCAGACGCTCCTCCACGATGGGGTGGTTCAGGTAGGCGTTGGCGGGGGCGCAGACGTACTTACGGGTGTTGCGGGCGTAGGTGGGGGCCACGTGCTCCACACGCTCGCCGAACTCCACCAGGCCCTTGCTGTGACAGACGCGGGTGGTGGTGCGGTAGAGCACGGGGGTGTCGAACTCCTCGGAGATCTCGCAGGCCAGGCGGACGAAGTCCTTGCACTCCTGGGCGTCGCTGGGCTCCACCATGGCGATCTTGGCGGCGCGGGCGTAGTGACGGTTGTCCTGCTCATTCTGGGAGGAGTGGCAGGAGGGATCGTCGGCGGTGACGACCACGTAGGCGCCGTTGACGCCCATGTAGCCGGCGGTGAACAGGGGGTCGGCGGCCACGTTCAGGCCCACCATCTTCATGGTGCAGAAGGAACGGGAGCCGGCCACGGACGCACCGTAGGCCACCTCGGTGGCGACCTTCTCGTTGGGGGCCCACTCACAGTACACGTCCTTACCGTACTGGGGCAGGTTCTCCAGGATCTCGGTGCTGGGGGTTCCGGGATACGCGGAACAGACCTTGATACCGGCTTCGTAGACGCCGCGGGCGGTGGCCTCGTTACCGGACATCAGATGTTTCATAGCAGTTTCCACCTTTCTTGTCTTTTTTCCTCTTATTTCCACTTGCAAATCAAAAACGGTTTATCTATATTCCAACCGGAATATCAGATCAATACTGGCCGGCCTCCTGCTGGCCGCGGAGGACCCGGAGGGCACCCTCCGCCAGGGAGCGCATCTCCTCCTCGCCGGGCAGGCGGATGATGGGCGCGATCTTGCCCACATAGGCGGTGATGTCGTCGCAGAAGAAGTCCTCGTAGGCCATGCCGGCGGTGTAGACGATGGCGTCCACGTCAAAGTGCAGCACGGCGGCCATAGCGCCGATGTCCTTGGCCAGCTGGTAGACCAGGGCCTGATATGCCTCCACGGCCTTGGGGTCGCCCTCCACCACCTTGGCGCAGACCACGCGGAAGTCAGTGGTGCCCAGGTAGGAGAACATACCGGCGCGGCGGCCGAAGGTGCGCTTGACCTCGTCCTTGGTCTTGCCGGAGAAGCAGTAGTTGATGAGCTGGTTCACCGGCAGGCCGCCGGCGCGATCCATGCCCATGGCACCCTCGTCCTTGACGTTGCACACGTCCACCACGCGGCCGTGCTGATGCGCGCCCACGCTGACGCCGCCGCCCAGGTGGCAGACGATGAGGTTCACGTCCTCATACTTTTTGCCCAGCTTCTCGGCGGCCTTGCGGCCCACGGCCTTGTGGTTCAGGGCGTGGAACTGGCACAGACGGCGGAACTCGGCAAAGCCGGTGTAGTGCGCCACCTCGGTCATCTCGTCCACGCAGACCGGGTCCACAAAGAAGGCGGGAATGCCCACCATGTCGCCCAGCTTACGGGCCAGGTAAGCGCCCAGGTTGGAGGGATGCTCGCCGTAGGGCGCGGCCTCTACGTCGGCCATGACCTTGTCGTTGACGGCGTAGGTGCCGGAGGGAATGGCCCGGTACAGACCGCCGCGGCCGCAGACGGCGGCAAAGTCGGACAGCTTATAACCGGCCTCGGTGACGGCCTTGAGAATGGCCTCCTTGCGGTAGTCCGCCTGGTCGATGACCCGGGGGAAGCGGTCCAGCTCCTCGGCGGAGTGGTCGATGGTCACTTTGAAGAGCTGTTCCTCGTCCTCGAACACCGCGATCTTGGTGGAGGTTGCGCCGGGGTTGATGATCAACAGCTTCATAGTCTCTCTCCTTTTCTGTCACGCCCGGCGGGCGGTTTTCGTTAAACTTTTCACCGAACCACTCGGTGATTATACTTTATTATGGCACCGCCGATCCGGGATGTCAACGGCCTTTTGCGCTTTTTCGAAAAGTCAGCATTTCGCACAAAAAAAGACCGCGAGCGCTGTTGAAAACAACGTTCGCGGTGTTTAACTTATTCCTCGTGCCGCAGGGCTGTCCGCTCAGATATCATTTGCCATTTCGCTTATCATTCCCAGCATATCCCTCAAGGCCGTTATCCCCGGTACTGCCAGCACATTGATGAGGATCACCGTAATGATAAGCACAACCAGCCCGCCGATAAGACCCACCAGCGACAGCACGAAGGCTATCGTTCGCTTGTCTCCGGTATAGCCCTCTTTCTTTGCCTTGTCAGTCCATACCAAGCCGAGGATGCCCAGTACAACAGATGCCACGGCAGAGTAGCCGAAAAACCAGAATACCACGGCGGCAATGCCCATTATCAAGCCCGCAACAGCTGTGTTTTCGCCCGGCTCCCGCCCACTCTCCGGCGGCCGCCTCTCTTCACTCTTACCCATCCGCTCCTCCTTTTCTGTGTACGCCTTTACTCCTCCTCGTGCCGCCAGCCCTCCAGCAGCGCGGCGGCCATGCGGCGGCCGCGGCGGGGCAGATCGAAAGCACCTTCGTAGATGCGCCACTCCAGCAGCATACCGCGGTGCAGGGCCACCAGGTCCGCCACCAGCTCCTCGCGGTCGCGGTCGGGGTGGATCGTGCCCTCCTGCTTGCAGCCGTCCACCAGCTCACGCAGAACGCGGAAATACACGCGCTTCTCGTTGTCCCGCAGGATGCCCTGCTGGGGATAGCGGATGCCGTGGATAAAGCTGCGGTAGAGGGACGGGTCCTCGGCGCTGATGACCAGGGTCTGACCCACAAAGTCCAGCAGCTTATCGTGCCAGGAGTTGGCCTCGTCGGCCAGGTAGCTCTCCTCCAGCACGCTGTACTGGGCGTCCACGCTGCTGGTCACCTGGATGACCAGCTCGTCCTTGCTCTTGAAATAATGATAGATGTTGCCCACAGAGCAGCCCACCGCCTGGGCGATCTGCTCCACAGAGACATTCTCAAAGCCCTCCTTGTCGAACAGCTCCAGCGCTACGTTCTGGATACGACTACGCATTTCCAGGGCCTGTTTTTTCCGGGGGGTAAGCTCTTTTTTCATAGAGATATACGCACTCCTTCGGTGAATGGTTTTTTCTATCATAACAAGTTTTGGGCGGCAGGTCAAGGCATGAACGCGCCGGAAAACAATAAGTTTGGAAATTTTGAAAAAAGGGGTTGACAATTCAGCCGGTACATACTATAATCTCACTTGTTCGACGCGCGAGTGGTGGAATTGGCAGACTCGCTAGATTCAGGTTCTAGTGCTCACTACGGGCGTGCGGGTTCAAGTCCCGCCTCGCGCACCATGACGAGTGTTCTTACAGCATTTGAAAGGCTGTAAGAACACTCGCTTTTTATACAGCGAGTTCACATGGGGCGTAGTTTACGACTACGCCTTTTCTTGTATTTACGGACACTTCCGGGATCGGCAGGGGCAGCACCGTTGGAATCTCAATCGTTCCGACGCAGTTATAGTGGATGCGAAGCCGCTGCTCCCATACGCCGTCGATCTTCTCAGCATTGAACACTTCAATCTTCTCAATCAGTTCGTTCAGCATCCTGGGCGTCAGTTTTCTCGCTCTGGTGTACTTGCGGACAAGACCGATAAACATATCCGTTGTCATGGAACGGCTGCTCTGCTTCTCTATTTCGGAGCGGAGCTTTTTTATTTTCTTCGCCAGCTCCTTTTGCTCGTCCTCATACCGCCGGGACATTTTTGCGAAGCGGTCATCGGAGAGCTTGCCGGAAACATTGTCCTCATAGATGCGCTCAAAAAGGCCGTCCAATTCTTCATCACGGGCAAGGAGCGTTCTTAGCTCTTTTTCCTTCAGCTTGCGGTCTGTCTGTTCTGCCTGCTGGGAATGACCGACCACAGCTTTTACAAATTCGTCCTCATAGAGGCTGGCAAATTTCATTAAGCGCCGTATCTCTCCCAGCACTACTTCCTCCAGGAAGTCTACGCGGACATAATGGGTAGAGGTGCAGGTGCCGCGATTGCCCTTGTAGTTGGAGCAGTTGAAATACTTGATCTCCGGATTGCCCTGATTGAAGTGAAAGTGAAGGTTACTGCCGCAATCGGCGCAGACCAACAGGCCGGAAAACATATTGTGTTCTCCATTGTTGGTGCGGCGCTTACGGATTTTGCCCCGCTTCTGCTGCACCTGCTCATACACAGCACGCTCGATGATCGCCTCATGGACGTCCTGGAACACCACCCAATTCTCACGGTCATTGTCGATTCGCTTCTTATTCTTGTAGGATTTGGAATAAGTTTTGAAATTGAGAATGTCACCACAGTATTCCTGCAGGGAGAGAATTTTGGTTATTGTGGAGCTGTTCCACTTGGTAGGCGGTTGCTGTTTGCCCTTGCCGGGGCGTTTGATGCCCTTCGTGAGCCAGTAGGCCCGCGGGGTCAGGACATCGTCCTTTTCAAGCTGGGCGGCAATCTGCTCTGTTCCGAACCCCTCCAAAGTCATGCTGTAAACGCGGCGCACAACCTGGGCTGCCTCGTCATCCACGATCCAATGCTTCGGATCATTCGGGTCCTTGATGTAACCATAGGGAGGCTGGCCCATCGGCTCACCGGCATTGCCCTTGATCTTATTGCTGATGCGCCGCTTTTTGCTGATATCGCGGGCGTACCACTCGTTGAACAGGTTGCGGATCGGGGCAAGCTCATTCTCGCCCTCTGCCGTGTCGATGTTATCCGAAACGGCCACCAGGCGAATATCATGGTCCGGGAAAAATTCTTCCGTCAGCCGTCCGACCTCAATGTAGTTTCGCCCCAGGCGGGAAAGGTCTTTGACAAAGATAGCGGCGGCTTTTCCCTGTTCCAACTGGTGGATCATTTCCACGAAGCCGGGGCGATCCATCGTCACGCCGGAAATACCGTCATCCAGGAAATGAACCAGATTTGTGTAGCCCTTTTCCTTTGCAACTTTGGCAAGCAACTTCTTTTGATTGCCGATGCTGTAGCTTTCGCCTTCAAGATTATCGTCACGGGAAAGTCTTTCATAGAGAAAGGCGGTCACGTCACGGGATTTTTTGTTATTCGACTGTTTCATAAGTCCTCCTTCCGTCAAGGCAGTCGAATAGCAAATATACTTGTACGAACACATTATACCGCCATTTGCTGCCTCTGTCAGCCGGGTTTGAAAGCTATTTACAGCTTTTCACTCTCGGACTTCATCAGGCGAAGGAGAACGCTGCCCAGGGTATCCGGGCTTTCTTCTTTGAAAACCGGCTCAACAACGAACGAGCGATTGCCGATGTGATAGGTCGTTTTTGCATCCAGAGGATTTTTCTCTGGCCTGTTGATCTTGCCGGGATTTGTAGCTTTATCTTGCATGATAAAATCCCCTTTCATAAAAATAGCAATGAAAGAGGCAAAACGGACGGCTGCTGGCACAGCTCCACGGGAGTCTAACCCCGGCCCATGCTGATGGGTGCGGCGCACAATGCTTTGTGGGCGTTCAATGCGCGAGTATCTTTGACCCTGCTCATGTGTCATCGCCTGCAAGCCGCCACGCTTGCTTTGCAGTCCGGTGCTGTTCGCTCGCCCGTTACAGTGGTCCCGTCCTGCGGACTTGAAACGAGGTCATGGCGCATCGACCGTATGGCTCGGCACAAACAGGAATGTATCCGTTTGCCTTATACTGCGGCGCTGGCCTCCCAACGGGCTTTCTTTGTCAAGGTGCGGAACACACCATGCGGAAAGGGGAACGCACGGCGGTCATCTGGATCAGGTCAGGTCAAAATCCAGAATCGCAATAATCAGCTTCGTTTCCAGCCTGCGGCGCAGATCATCGTCCACCTGAGAATGAGGACAGCCCTGAGGATCATAGCTTGTCCTTGTGGAAAGCGCCGCTATGTAGCCGGAGTAGTGGCCGATCACACGGTTTACCGCGTCAGGGTCGCCCTGGACAGCGGCGGTAATGACCGGATAAGGAAGAAGATTATTCCGGGAAGCTGCGGTGTCACGCATCCGTATCACCTCCCATCAGCTCTTTCAGCAGCCGATAGGATTTCAGCCTGCGGTTGTTGATCGTCCTGCGGGCCAGGTTCATACGCTCCGCGATCTCACGGTCCGCCATTTCCAGGAACCAGTACATCAGAAGGATATCCCGGTTGTCCTGAGGCAAGGCGTTCAGCGCATCGGCCAGCAGATCGTTTTCGATCAGGATCACATCACCGCCAAGAATGAAGGTGTTGTACTCCCAGGGATAACGGTCATAGGCCGCAAGCTGCTCCATTGCGTCCTCCGGCAGTTCGCTGAAAGGGATGCTGTGCTTCTTCCTGCGGCTGATCTCTCGATAGCCGTTGAAGGCTTCGCACTTCAAGACCTTTTTGCAAAAGCTGTCAAAGGCATGCTGCTTGTGTTCGGCGTGGCGATCAGGTTTCATGTTCTCACCTCCCTTCGTGCCGGGAGGCAGTTCTTTTCTTCCCCTTTCGCCCACTACTCGTTCTGCGGAAGGCTGTTTTGGCCAGCTCTGCCGGGAAAAATCAAAATTATTTTTTCTGTCGCTCATTTGTGCGCTCCTTTCGTCCTGATCGGGTGGGTGGCCGGATCAGGCAAAGGGCGGAGCGCGGGGACAGTAGAAACATCCCCGATAACGACAAAAAGCGCCTGTCTGCAAAACGCAGACAGGCGCAGAAGAATTATAAAATCTATTTACATGATTTCTGTGTTCATACTCATAGCCGGAATAGTCCGATGGAGGGGCTACGCTTTTTTTAACTGGTGCAGATCATGGACGTTGCGAAAAAGCAAAAAGGACACGGCAATACCTCCCAGATACCGCCGTGTCCTTAAAAAAGGGCGACTTTAACACACCCCCCGTATTCTTATTTTTCGAAAAGAAAACGGCGGCTTTGATTTCGTATTAAAGCCGCCGTTTTTTATTTCGCGCAAATCTGCTGTTAGCGGCTCTGTGCGAATGATTTATAAAACTTGATGCTTTGCAAATACACGGCGAGAGATACCTGCACCAACTCCCAAAAAGAGCAGTGCTGCCGGGATTGCCCATATCGCATACAGCATCCCGTTACTCATTTGTTCCACCGACAGGAGCGAAATGGCCAGTACATGATAGATTGGAAGAAGTCCAACCAATCGGAACAATGGATTTACTTCGGTGATCGGCAGCAAAACGGGAAAAAGAAAAATTGCCATCGCCGCAACCAAAGCTACAATCTGATTTTTACTGATTGCAGATAGGAACAGTGTAATTCCCGTAACGCTAAGCGTACAGGTAAATGCCAGCAGAATTTGATATTTGAGCAGCGTACCGCAGGTGATATTAAAAGGGATAAACGCTTCCACATAGTCACTGGGGGCAAATAGAATACTGCAATCCAACCCTTCTGTTCCATAAAAAACAAAAGCAAGAAGCAGGTTAAATGCTGCAATCAGCGTGGTAGTGAGAATGGCGGTGATAATACCTGCAACCACCTTTGCAGTAGCGCATTTGGTTTTACCGTACTTGCTTGTCAATATGATATTATCAACACCTTCATACTCGCCGGAGAAAATCGGAGCAAGCATGATGATAACCGCAAGAGCAAGCGCGACAAAAACCCGCACCATGTTTCGGCTGGTGGAAAGCCAACCGTCCACATAGCCAATTTTGATTTCTTCATTGCCAAATACATCAGAAACACTTAATCCGTTCCAATTTCCCTCTTTATCAGAAAACCGTGAAAAGGCTGCCGATTGCATGGCGTTTTGATAAACATAGATTGCACTCAATCCATGTAAATCTGATGTCGGTGCAAAATCAGACATCATTTGCTGCACTTTTTCGTCTGTCAGGATTCCTTCATATTTCGCTGCAATTTCCTTGTCGATTTCTACTGCTGTTTTGCCAGTACCTTTACCGATATTTTGGTCAAACGCATATTTGTTTTGAAAGGTGGAAAAGGATAGCAAGGCAGAGAACAGGATAATTCCAATTAGAGCGATGAGCGCCAAACGCTTTGAAAACACTTTCCGCAGTTCAAAAAGAATCAGTTTTTTCATTCTTCACAGCCCCCTTTGAAATAGAACAGGTACAAATCTTCCAAAGTAGGCTGCACCCTTACTGCATTTTCCATCGGCGGACGATCTCCAATGATCCGTAAAATTGTCTGGTTTTCGCTGGTGTTTCGCAAGTTGCTTGTGTTGTAGGCAGCCGCGTATTTTTCCGCATAGGCAGTCGGAACCGTACATTCCCACACTTGGCCGTCGATTTCAGAAGTGATCTCCTGCGGATTTCCAAAGTGAATGATTTGCCCGGATTTCATCATGATGATTTCCTCCGCAATAAACTCCACATCGGAAACAATATGCGTAGACAGGATCACAATGCGGTCTTTGGAAAAGGCGCTGATCAAATTGCGGAAACGGACGCGTTCTTTCGGGTCAAGCCCCGCCGTCGGCTCGTCTAAAATCAAAATATGGGGGTCATTGAGCATGGCCTGTGCAATCCCCAAACGCTGCTTCATGCCCCCGGAAAAGGTTTTGATTTTGTGCTTACTTTCTCTCGATAAGTCTACTGCTTCCAGCAGCTCCTTTGACTTCTTCCGCGCCGCCTTCTCGTCCAATCCTTTTAGGGCAGAAACATAGAGCAGAAAGTCAAACGCTGAAAAATCCGGGTAATATCCGAAGTGCTGGGGCAAGTAGCCCAAAAGATTGCGATAGCGTTCACCCAGCCCCACAATGTTTTTCCCGTTCAGCAGAATTTTCCCGGAAGTAGGATTTTGGATATTGCAGAGCAGACGCATAAGCGTTGTTTTCCCTGCGCCATTTGCACCCAGTAAGCCGTAGACGCCATTTGTTAAGGTAATATTCAAATTGTCCACGGCGGTTTTGGAACCGAACTTTTTTGTCAGTCCGATCGTTTTTAATTCCATAAAAAGCCCCTTTCTCCATAGGGAGCAAAAAAATACTCTCCATGTGTTTTCATGGAGAGTATAGAGGGAAAATATCTACTTTTTATCTACAAGGCAGGAGATTTGAAGTAGGCGGATACCTTTGCCCCGGATGCAGTATTTTCGATCTTCAAATAGCCGTTGTGGTGTTCACAAAGCAGCTTGCAAATATACAGCCCAAGTCCAAAGTGCTCGGAATGGTTGCTTTCCTCTGTGTAATATGGACTGGTGGCTTTTTGCAGACCGTTTTTGTCAAACCCCTTTCCATCATCAGATACGGAAAGCAGCAGACCATTGTCACGCAAGGCAAAAGAGATTGTCACCGCAGTCCGGGCATACCGAACCGCGTTGGAGATCAGGTTATTGCTGACCTGTGAAACAAAGGCCCCATCAAGGGATAACTGCGAAACAGGCATGTCATTTTGTAAAATCAATTCTTTTCCGTTTTTCGCACATACGATTTTTGCGCTGTCATACAAAGAAGATGCCACTGTCTGCAAGTCTATCAACTTGTACTCCGGCTGCGCATCTTCCATGCGCCTAAGATTGCTCATACTGCTCACATAGCTTTCCATACGGGAGATATGTTTGCCCATTATGGCGGCGGTTTCTTGTGTTTGAGGATTTTCGCTGGCTTGCAGCATTTCATTATAGCCTTTTAGTACTGTTAGAGGGGTACGCAAATCGTGAGCAAAAGCGGCGTTGAGTGCTTTTCGTTCTTCAACTTGCCGCCACATTTTAGAGAAATTGTCCGCAAGGGTTGTCCGCATGATTTCAAAGGACGCGCAAAGCTGCCCCAATTCATCGTTGTTATCATAGTCGATTGAAAAGTCCAAGTCATTGTTCGCTATTTTTTCAGAAGCAGTCCGCAGTTCCACAAGCGGCTTTTTCAGCCTGTTTCTGTAAAACAGCAGCGCAGCAGCGATAATACAGAATGCAGAATAGATAGGAGTTGCAACAATGGGAAGTTTCTCCAGTAGCGCAATGGTACGCTCGTCCTCTTTAGACATCGGGACGGGCACTGTCCCGATGTAAGCGCCGTCGCCCAACTGTTCCCCCTGTTCATTTGTCAAATAATATTTTTCGCCGGACGGGGGATAAGATGCTCTGATACCTTCGGCAGCACTACCACAGATTGAAAAAGTCGTTACGGATAGAAAGACTGCGAGTACAACAAAGGCAATTATATAGAGAACAAGGCTTTTTCGGAGAGATAAATAGTGCTTGCGGCAATTTACTTGACCCATTTGTATCCACACCCCCAAACCGTTTCAATATATATGCGGTCGGTATATGCCGCGATTTTGGATCGTATTCTGCGGATATGCTCTGCCACAACGCTGCTGTCGCCCTCGCTGTCATAACCCCAAA
>OMFM01000474.1_pt1 | contig 16672 bp, 12 predicted proteins | sample 1645661 | NCBI WGS metagenome assembly OMFM01 (sample SAMEA103958128, study PRJEB25191) | human gut metagenome | reverse complement strand
GTTTCTGCCGGCGTTCTTTCCCCCATTTCTTCCGCTGTTGGAAGAAATGGGGCCGGCGGAGACAAAAGAAACGCTCGCGCCGGGACGCGAAACTATCCCCGGCGGAGACAAATACTACGCTTGCGCCGCTGCGCGGCGGCACCTCATCCGCCCCCTTCGGGGGTACCTGTCTCCCTGCGGGTCGGTCCGCGGGTCTGACACGCCACCGGCGTGTCATTCAACACCGCGGCCCCTGCGAGGGGAAGGCTTGAGCTTGTGCGGCCCGGGCACCCGTCTCCCTGTGACCTCATCAGGGGGAAGGCTGACGCCTGCGGACGGGAGGGGGACGAAGATAGGATGGAAGTTGGGAGTGAAAACACATGGAAAAAGGAATGGAATTTCTGCCGGTGAGCCGGGAGGAGATGATCGACCGGGGCTGGTATTACTATGACTTCCTGGTGGTGACGGCGGACGGGTATATCGACCACCCCAGCTTCGGCACCACACTGATCGCGCGGCTGCTGGAGAGCAAGGGTTATCGGGTGGCGATACTGCCCCAGCCGGACTGGCACTCGGCGGAGGACTTCCGGTCCATGGGCAAGCCCCGGTACGGGGTGCTGATCGGCGGGGGGAACCTGGACTCGATGGTGGCCCACTACACGGTGGCCAAGCGGCGGCGGACCCGCGACCTGTACAGCGAGGGCGGAGAGATGGGCAAGCGGCCTGACCGGCCCACTATCGTGTACGCCAACCGGGCGCGGGAGGCGTGGCCGGACGTGCCCATCGTTATCGGCGGGCTGGAGGCGTCGCTGCGGCGGTTCGCCCACTACGACTACTGGGACGACAAGGTGCGGCGGAGCATACTGTTCGACGCGCCGGCGGACCTGCTGGTGTACGGCATGGGCGAGAGCGCCACGGCGGAGATCGCCCGGCGTCTGGCGCGGAAGGCACCGCCGTCGGAGCTGACGGATATACCGGGGACGGCGTACATCACCGACCAGGTGGGTGAGCTGAAGTTCCACAGGGCGGACGCGCCGGGGTATGAGGCGGTATGCGCGGACAAGGCGGCCTATGCCCGGGCGACGAAGATCGAATACGACGAGCATGATCCCATCCGGGGCTGCGCGGTGGTGCAGCCCTGCGAGGGGCGGTATCTGGTGGTGAACCCGCCGGCGCGGCCACTGCGGCGGGAGGAGCTGGACGCCCTGTACGCCCTGCCCTACACCCGGCAGGTGCATCCCATGTACAAGAACGGCATACCGGCCATCGAGGAGGTACAGTTTTCCATCACCCACAACCGGGGATGCTTCGGCGGGTGCAACTTCTGTGCGCTGGCCTTCCACCAGGGGCGGATGGTCACCAGCCGGTCCATCGAGTCGGTGCTGGAGGAGGCGGAGCTGCTGACCCACGAGCCGGGGTTCAAGGGGTACATCCACGACGTGGGCGGGCCAAGCGCCAACTTCCGCCACACCAGCTGCCAGAAGCAGAAGCGGTGCGGGATGTGCAAGAACCGCAGCTGCCTGGCACCGGAGCCGTGCCCCAATCTGGACGCGGACCACTCGGAGTACACAGAGCTGCTGCGGCGGATGCGGGAGCTGCCGGGGATCAAGCGGGTGTTCGTGCGGAGCGGCATCCGGTACGACTATATGCTGCAGGACAAGGACAGGTCGTTCTTTAAGGAGCTGGTGAAGTACCATATCTCGGGACAGCTGAAGGTGGCGCCGGAGCACTGCGTCAGCTCGGTGCTGGACTACATGGGAAAGCCGCACTTTGACGTGTTTCTGAAGTTCTGGCGGCAGTACCAGAAGCTGAACGAGGAGGGTGGCACGGAGCAGTATCTGGTGCCGTATCTGATGTCCAGCCACCCGGGATGTACCCTCAGCGACGCGGTGGAGCTGGCGGAGCTTCTGCACAAAAACGGCAGAACGCCGGAGCAGGTGCAGGATTTCTATCCCACGCCGGGAACGCTGTCCACCTGTATGTATTACACGGGCATCGATCCGCGGGATATGTCGGAGGTGTATGTGGCCAGGGACCCCAAGGAGAAGGCCATGCAGCGGGCGCTTTTGCAGTGGTCGCGGCCGGAGAAGCGGGCGCTGGTGGTGGAGGCCCTGGAGGAGACGGGGCGGACAGACCTGATCGGGTACGAGAAGAAGTGCCTGATCCGGCCGCGGAAAGGGGAGCCCTACGGTCAGCCGCCGGTCAAGCCGGAGAGGCCGGAGAGACCGGAGAGACAGCCGCGGCGGAAAAAGGAGGCCTCCGGCAACCGGGGGCGGCGGGGGACACCCACGGCGAAGCCGCTGGCGCAGAAGGGGAAGATGTCGCCACGGAAGAAGGCGGCCTTCGCCAAGAAACGAAACGGGAAATAACGACGACAGAGCGCCCCGCTGCTGCGGGGCGCCCTGCTTTTTGCGGGGCGGCCGGGGCGGCAGAGCGGGGGAAAAGACGGTGGGACTGTCAGATAAGGGGGGATGATAAAAAATGTGACGGTTTCTGCGGAATGTTGGAGGCAATGCGGCGAAAAAAAGCTTGTGTTAGCACAGGGTTTTTATTATAATAAAAAGAAGTGTCAAGATGCCGGTACCGCACGTTAAGATTTCGACAAGAAATCGGAAGGGTGAGGTCGGCGCCGTGCCGCTTCTGCCGTTTTACGACGCGACGCGGCACAAAAATTTTACCGGATGTAAAAGGTGAAAGACGAATGGAAAAAAAGAAGAAAATCAGGTTCATCGTGGTGTGGCTGCTGATCACCGCGGCGTTCCTGGCCGGTTCTCTGCTTGTCCCCGGACACGGGAAGTCGGAGTCGGTGCAGGAGGCCATGCGTGACGCGGTGCTCCACGGGACGAACCGCATCAGCCTGTTCGGGCTGAAGGACGTGAACCCGGCGTACATATCCTCGCTGGTGGTGGTGGGCGCACTGCTGCTGGCGGCGATACTGCTGCGGGTGTTCGTCATCCCCCGGTTCAAGATGGTACCGGGAAAGCTGCAGATGGCGCTGGAGACGGCGGTAGGGCTGTTCGACGGGATGGCCAAGGGCAACAGCCCGCATCGCAACAAGTTCCTGGGCGCATACATCTTCGGCGCCGGCGTGTACATCTTCGTGGGAACACTGTTTGAGCTATTTGGCTTCCAGGCCATCACCACGGGCGGACACACCATCGCGCTGCCGGCCCCGCTGTCGGACGTGAACGCGGCCATCTCCCTGGGCTGCCTGTCCTACGGCGTGATCCTGGTGGGCGGCATCGTGGCCAACGGCGCAAAGGGCGCGGGCAAGGCCCTCAAGGATTTCTCCCTGCCCATCTCCATGAGCTTCCGTATGTTCGGCGCGCTGCTCAGCGGCCTGCTGGTGACGGAGCTGGTGTACTACTATGTGTCCCTGAGCTTCGTTGTGCCGGTGGTGGTGGGCGTGCTGTTCACGCTGCTCCACGCGCTGATCCAGGCCTACGTGCTGACCACGCTGACCTCCATGTTCTATGGAGAGACTACGGAAAAGCACGCACCCAAGCCCAAGAAAAACAAAAAAATCAAAGCTGAAACTGTAAATAACTGACGGAGGAAAGAGAAACCATGAAAAAGCTGTTCAATAAGAAAGCCTTTGCCCTGCTGCTGTGCCTGGTGCTGGCACTGACCGCCCTGCTCACCGTGACCGCGTTCGCCGATACCGCACCTGCCGACGGCACCGCCGCCCAGACCGAGGAAGCGGCCGACAGCGGCGTGAGCGCCAAGGCCATCGCTTCCGGTGTTGCCATCGGTGTGGCTGCCGCTGGCGGCGCCATCGGTATGGGTATGGCTATCGCCAAGTCCGCCGAGGGTATCGCCCGTCAGCCGGAGGCCGAGGGTAAGATCCGCACCACCATGATGCTGGGTCTGGTGTTCCTGGAAACGGCTATCATCTATGCCCTGCTGGTGGTCATCCTGATCATCTTCGTGCTGTAAGAAACGGGGAGAGACGCTATGAATATCCCTCTGAATATTGATTGGCAGCAGATATTGCTGCACTTCTTCAACTTCTCCATCCTGGTGGGCTGTCTGTATCTGCTGCTGTTCAAGCCGGTGAAGAGCTTTATGGAAAAGCGGGAGAAGCACTATGCGGATATGGAAGCCGCCGCCGTGGCCCGGGAGAAGGACACCGAGGCGCTGAAGGCCGCCATGGCCCAGCGGGAGGCGGACTTTGACGCCGTGCTGGAGGAGAAGCGTGCCGCCGCCGCCAAGGAGGCGGAGGCCTTTGCTCAGCAGCAGCGCGACGCGGCCAAGGCGCAGGCGGACAAGATCCTGTCCGATGCCAAGGACGCCGCCGAGAGCGAGCGCCAGAAGATCGTGGCCGAGGCCAACCGCGAGGCGGTGGCTATTGCCGAGGACGCCATGGAGAAGCTGATGGCCGCCCAGACGGCCCAGGCCTATGACGCCTTCGTGAATGCCGCGAAGGAGGAACAGAATGAACACTGATGCACGCCTGACGGCGAAACTGCTCAGCGCTTGTCCGCCGGACAGCGCGCAGAAAGAGAAGCTGGAGGATGTGCTGTCGAAAAAGTACGGCAAGGCCGTCGAGCTGGTCTGGCAGGAGGACCGCACCGCACAGGGCGGATTCCGCATTGAGCTGGGCAGCGAGGTCATCGACTGGACGGCGGAGGGCCGGCTGGAGCAGCTGAAGGAACGGCTGACCGGACTGAAGAGTGAGGGCTCCGTCATCCCCCTGATCCGGGACGCGGTGAAGAGCTGGGTGCCGGAGGTATGCGCCCGCGAGGTGGGCAGCGTACTGACCGTGGCGGACGGGATCGCCTATGTGGAGGGCCTGGAGGGCGCTACCTACGGCGAGATCCTGCTGTTTGAAGGCGGCATCCGGGGCATGGTGCAGGAGCTGCGCTCCGGCCGTATCGGCTGCATCCTGTTCGGCCGCGTGGAGGAGGTCAGCGAGGGCACGGCGGTGTACCGCACCGGAAAGACCGCCGGTATCGGCGTGTCCGACGGTATGATCGGCCGCGTGGTGGACGCCCTGGGCGCGCCCATCGACGGCGGCGGAGACATCCCCGTGGACGAATACCGCATGATCGAGAGCCCGGCACCCGGCATTATTGACCGCCAGCCGGTGAATACCCCCATGCAGACAGGCATTCTGTCCATCGACTCCATGTTCCCCATCGGTCGGGGCCAGCGTGAGCTGATCATCGGCGACCGCCAGACCGGCAAGACCGCTATCGCCATCGACACCATCCTGAACCAGAAGGGGAAGGATATGATCTGTATCTACGTAGCCATCGGCCAGAAGGCCAGCTCCGTGGCACAGATCGCCGAGCTGCTGCGGAAGCACGACGCCATGCGCTACACCATCGTCGTGTGCGCCGGCGCGGGCGAGTCCGCGTCCATGCAGTACATCGCGCCCTATGCCGGCGCGGCCATCGGCGAATATTTCATGAATAAGGGCAAGGACGTGCTGATCGTGTACGACGATCTGAGCAAGCACGCCATCGCTTACCGTGCGCTGAGCCTGCTGCTGGGGCGGTCCCCCGGACGCGAGGCGTATCCCGGCGACGTGTTCTATCTGCACTCCCGTCTGCTGGAGCGCGCGGCGCGGCTCAGCGACGAGCGCGGCGGCGGCAGCATGACCGCCCTGCCCATCGTGGAGACCCAGGCGGGCGACGTGTCGGCCTATATCCCCACCAACATCATCTCCATCACCGACGGTCAGATCTTTCTGGAGAGCAGTCTGTTCTTCTCCGGCCACCGGCCGGCGGTGAACGTGGGTCTGTCCGTGTCCCGCGTAGGCGGCGCGGCCCAGACCAAGGCTATGAAGAAGGCCGTGGGCACCCTGCGCCTGGATCTGGCGCAGTACCGCGAGATGGAGGTGTTCACCCAGTTCTCCAGCGACCTGGACGAGGAGACGAAGAGCCAGCTGGCCTACGGCCAGAGCCTGATGTATATCCTGCGGCAGGGGCGCAGCGCCCCGCTGAGCCAGGGACAGCAGATCGTCACGCTGGTGACGGCCATGGCGCACCTCTATCAGCAGGTGCCGGTGGCCCAGGTGTGCGCCCTGCGGGACTTCCTGCTGGGCGAGTTCGCCGCGCAGCGGCAGAGCCTGATGCTCCAGCTGGAGCAGGGCGCGGCGCTGGACGACGAGCTGCGTGGCCAGATCAACGACTTTGCCAGGACCGCGCTGGAGAAATTCAAGCGCACGGGCGGGCGGTGAGCGCATGGCCAGCACCAGTGAGATCCGCCGGCGCATCGGAGGCGTACGGCAGACCCAGAAGATTACCCACGCCATGTATCTGATCTCCCAGGCGAAGCTGCGGAAGGCCAAACAGGATCTGGACAACACACGGCCTTATTTCCAGGCATTGCAGACGGAGATCGGCCGCGTGTTCAACGCGGACAGCACCATAGAGAGCCGGTATGTGGATCCGGTGGATCCCAATGCCAAGCCCCTGCCCGGCGTGCCGGCGTGCCTGCTGATCACAGCGGACAAGGGACTGGCCGGCGCGTACAACCAGAACACCATACGGCAGGCGCAGCAGCTGCTGACCGCCCAGGGCGACGCGGCGTTGTATGTGGTGGGCGAGTACGGCCGGCGCTGGTTTGCCCAGCGGGGGATCGCCATCGAGGAGAGCTTTCACTACACGGCGCAGAACCCTACGCTGGACCGGGCGCGGCACATCGCGGAGCTGCTGCTGGAACGGTTCGACGCGGGAGAGATCAGCGCGGTATGGGTCATCTATACCGACATGAAGAACGGCCTGGAGGCTGTGGTGCGGCAGGAGAGGATCCTGCCGATGCACCGGGAGCACTTTCACGCCGCCGCGGCGGCTGCCGCCGGGGATAAGGCGTATGAGTTCGTGCCGTCCGCAGGGGCGGTGCTGGACAACGCCGCCCGTAGCTGCCTGACCGGCTATATTTACAGCGCGCTGGTGGACAGCTTCTGCAGCGAGCAGAGCGCCCGCATGACCGCCATGAACGCGGCGGATCAGAACGCGGAGGAGCTGCTGAAGGACCTGTCTGTCCAGTACAACCGGGCGCGCCAGGCGGCCATCACCCAGGAGATCACCGAGGTCTCCGCCGGTGAGCGCGCCCAGCGCAGCAAGAAAGAAAGGGAGGGCTGACCTCAATGAAACAAGGTACTATCACGGGCATTTCCGGCCCCGTTATCGACGTGCGCTTCCCGGAGGGGAGCCTGCCCGCCATCAATGAGGCCTTGACCGTGGAGGCGAACGGTCAGCGCTATACCATGGAGGTGGAGCAGCACCTGGAGAACAAGACCGTACGCTGCGTGATGATGGCAGGCAGCGACGGGCTTGCCCGCGGGCTGACCGTCACCGCCACAGGACACGGTATCCGGGTGCCGGTGGGGGAGAAGACGCTGGGACGTATGTTCAACGTGCTGGGCGATCCCATCGACGGCGAACCGCCGGTGGACGAGAGCGCGCCCCGGTGGGAGATCCACCGCGCCGCGCCGACCTTCGCCGAGCAGATGCCCGCCGCGGATATTCTGGAGACGGGCATCAAGGTCATCGACCTGATCGAGCCGTATCCCAAGGGAGGCAAGATCGGTCTGTTCGGCGGCGCCGGCGTGGGCAAGACCGTGCTGATCCAAGAGCTGATCCACAACGTGGCCATGGAGCACGGCGGCTATTCCATCTTCACCGGCGTGGGCGAGCGCAGCCGCGAGGGCAACGACCTGTGGGGCGAGATGCGGGAAAGCGGCGTGTCCGACAAGACGGCGCTGGTTTTCGGGCAGATGAACGAGTCCCCCGGCGTGCGTATGCGCGTGGCGCTGTCGGGACTGACCATGGCGGAGTACTTCCGCGACCAGGAGCACAAGGACGTGCTGCTGTTTATCGACAATATTTTCCGTTTTGTCCAGGCGGGCAGCGAGGTTTCCACGCTGCTGGGACGTATGCCCTCCGCCGTGGGCTATCAGCCCACGCTGGCGGGGGAGATGGGCGCACTGCAGGAGCGCATCACGTCCACCAAGAACGGATCTGTTACCTCCGTGCAGGCGGTGTATGTGCCCGCGGACGACCTGACCGACCCGGCGCCGGCCACCACGTTCTCCCATCTGGACGCTACCACGGTGCTGAGCCGTAAGATCGCGGAGCAGGGCATCTATCCCGCTGTGGACCCGCTGGAGTCCACCTCCCGCATTCTGGAGCCGGACATCGTGGGCGAGGAGCACTACAACATCGCCCGGGCGGTGCAGTCCACGCTGCAGAAGTACCGGGAGCTGCAGGATATCATCGCCATTCTGGGTATGGAAGAGCTCAGCGACGAGGACAAGAAGACCGTGGCGCGGGCGCGCCGTATCCAGCGGTTCCTGTCCCAGCCCTTCTATGTGGCGGAGAAGTTCAGCGGCGCACCCGGTGTATTCGTGCCCCTGCACGAGACGCTGCGGGGCTTTAAGGAGATATTGTCCGGCGCAATGGACGAGTATCCCGAGGCGGCGTTTTTCAACGCGGGCACCATTGACGACGTGAAGCGCAAGGCCGAGGAGCTGAAGAAAGGCGGTATGTGATGGCGGCCGTGTTCCAACTGGACGTGCTGGCGGCCAGCGTGCCCTTCTTTCAGGGCAAGTGCGTGTCGGCGGTCATCCCCGTGACGGACGGCGAGTACGGTGTGCTGGCCGGCCACAGCAACGCTGTGGGCGCGGTGTGCGCCGGCGAGCTGCGGTTCGAGACGGAGGACGGCGAGCACCGCCGAGCGGCGGTGGCGCCGGGGCTGTTCAAGATCGACGGGGACCGGGTGCTTCTGCTGCTGGACGCGGCGGAGTGGCCGGAGGATATCGACGTGAACCGCGCGCTCCGGGCCCGCCGGGAGGCGGAGGAGGAGCTGCGGCAGAAGCGCAGCATGGCTGAGTACCAGCTGGCCCAGGGCAACCTGGCCCGCGCGCTGAACCGACTGCGGATCAGCGGAAGAATGTAATAAAAAAGAGACCGCAAGGCGGTCTCTTTTTTATGTTTTGTTGGGGGGCGCCGCCACGGCGGCGGAAGATGCTGCGCCTGCGGGCGCGGGGGGGAGAGTTTCGCGCTCCCGAGCGCGAGTTACTTTTGTCCCCGGCGACAAAAGTAACCAAAAGCGCCACTTGAAACTACGTTTCAAGACTTCCTTGCGCGGGGAGGGTAAGTGCAAATTTGACGGTGCTGATTTCGCGGAATGGGCACGGTGGGTGTCGTTGTCGGTTCAGGGGATTGCTTGTACCTCTTGCGCCGCTGCCGCTGATGCGGTGTGGAGGTAGGGGCTGGTGTGTTGGACGCATGGGCGGTTATCAAATCGCGCCAAAGCCGCCCCGAGGGCGGCTTTGGTAGGTGGCGGCTGACGCCGCCGGGTATGGGGGGTACCGCCTGCGGGTGGAACACCTCATCCGCCCCCTGCGGGGGCACCTTCAGCTGTGCACACCCCCAGTGTGTACCCCAAGGGCACTTGCTTCGCGGCGCGCACTGGGGGGCCCTCAAGGGGAAGGCTAACGAGGACGTGTCCTTTTATGATATAAGTTTGGTTAATGGTTGGTACGCGGATTTGTTATGCCGACATCTGGATATTCCCGTTGCCTTTCGCGACACTTTCTGGTAAGATGGTCGTACAACAGAGCCTGCGCGCCAAAAAACTTTCCCAACAAGAAATTTTGCGGCACACAGGCCCGGGAGAGAAATATGTGAGCCATAGAAGGAGGAACCGCCATGAAGAGACGACTGCTCCCCATCCTGATGACCCTGGTATTGGTATGCGCGCTGCCCATATGGGCAGCTTTTGTTACATCGGGGAATGTAACAAATCCTTTGGTGGAGACGGCCGAGGCGACGGAGCCGACACTGGTGGATGTCGATACGCCGGTGGCTCTGCGACAAGCGATAGAAGCTGGCAATTCCGTCAAACTGACGTCTGATACTATTTTTATCGACTCAACGTTGGTTGTTACAAAACCGCTGACCATAGACTTGAACGGGCGCCTGCTGCGGCGTTCGCAAGGCACGGGGAGTGTTATCCAGGTGGATGCTGGTGCAACACTGACGTTGACAGACAGCGGCAACGGCAGTAAGACATACCCATTCAAGAAGAATGCTGATTGGGGATACTGGGAGTACCATGTGAACCAAGGAGATACTTGGTTTGAAGGTGGGATCATTGCTGGCGGCAATGCGCACGCTAAATTAGACGATGGTAACGGCGGCGGTGTCCATGTGGCTAATGGGGGTACCTTCATTATGGAGAAGGGAAAGATCATAGGCTGCCAAGCCGATAAAAATGGCGGCGGCGTGTATGTGGAGGATGGCGGCAAGTTCATTATGAACGGCGGCGAAATCAATGGCTGCGTAACATATAGTGGTGACAAAGGCGGAAATGTGTATGTAGGTGCCGGAGCTGTATTTCAGATGGGTGACAGTGCGCGTATCACGGAGTGTATTGCCAGAGCCAGCAGTGGCGGCGGGGTGTATGTGGCCGAAAACGGCACGTTTACCATGAGTGGCAGCAGCACTATTGATAACTGTAAGGCCAGCAGCGGAGGCGCTGTCTACAATGCGGGCACGTTTACGATGGGTGGCAGCAGCCGCATTAAGGACTGTACATATTATTACGGAAATACCAGCGGTGGAGTGCACAACAAAGGGACTTTTACCGTGGAAGGCGGCAGCATTACGGGAAGTATGAATGATGGGAGCAGCGGCGACGATATTTCCAATGAGAATAAATTGGATGTGAGTGAGGGTATTACGATAAGCTGTAATGTGAAGGTGGGGTATGGTGGTACGATCAGCAAAGGAACGTTCACTGGACGGGTTTGGATTTATTCGGAAGGAACGATCCTTGACGGAACGTTTGCAAATGAAGTTATAAACTATGAGGGAAGGATCAAGGCCGGTGAATTCACCGGTAAGATTGAAAATTCCTATGGTAAAATCGATGGCGGTACGTTCCGGGGGAGTGTGACCAGCAGCGGTTACAACGCAATAATCAGCGATGGGAATTTCCACGGCACTGTGACCAATGAGTCCGGCGCGACTATCAGCGGCGGTACGTTTGATGAGAATGTGACAAACAAAACATATGCCATCCTGAACGGCGGCATCTTCTACGGCGGCGTGACCAATGACGGCGGCACGATCAATGACAGCGCCTATGTGACGGTCAAATTCAACTCAGACAACGGTGCGCAGGCCAAAGAGGAAAAGGTGCTCCGCGGCCAGAAGGTGGCCAAACCCACTGATGATCCCACCAAGTCGGGGTATACATTTATCGGCTGGGAGGATGCAGACGGCGCGTATGATTTCAGCAAGTCGGTCACCGCCCCGCTGACACTCACGGCCAAGTGGGAGAAGAATCCCTCCTCCGGCGGCTATTACTACTACCCCACAACCGACACCAAGGCCGACGACACCAAGGGCTCCCCCAAGACCGCCGACCCCGGCGCGGCGCTGTATGGCGCGCTGGCACTTCTGTCCCTGACGGGCATGGTGGCGCTCAACGGGAAAAAGAGATAAAGAACGACGGAAAGGGAGCACCCCGCAGGGGTGCTCCCTTTTTTGGGACTGGAGGGGTTACGCTGCTGCGCGGGGACACCTCATCCGTCACGGCTTCGCCGTGCTACCTGTCTCCCTGCGGGTCGGTCGGTCCGCGGATCTGACAGGCCACCGGCCTGTCATTCAACACCGCGGACCCCTCAAGGGGAAGGCTTACGGGGGTGCGCCCTCGGGGGAAAGGCTGACGGGGTGCAGGGGGAGAAAAAAGGAAGCACCCGGGCGGGTGCTTCCCTGTATGTTATTCGATGGCGATGATGTAGTAGTACACCGGCTGGCCGCCGGGAAGGGCGGCGACCTCGGCGTCGGGGCAGATCGTCTCGAACACCTTGGCGGCGCGGGCGGCATCATCCTCGGTGACACCCTGGCCGGAGTAGACGGTGACGAACTCGGCGTTCTTATCGGCGGCTACATGAGCCAGCTTATCCAGCAGCACGTCCAGGCTGCGGTCGGTGCCCAGGAGCTTGCCGTCGCACAGGGCCAGATAGTCGCCCTCGTTGATGGCGAAGCCGTCAAAGTCGGAGTTGCGGGCGGCGTAGGTGATCTGGGCGGTGGTGACGTTGGCGGCGGCCTCGGTCATGGCGGCCAGGATGGCCTGGGGATCGTCGTTGTCCGGGTCCACGGCCATCATGGCGGAGATGCCCTGGGGCACGGTGGCGGTGGGCACCACGATGACCTGCTTTTCCGTCAGGCCCACGCACTGCTGGGCGGCCATGATGATGTTCTTATTGTTGGGCAGGATGAACACGATCTCGCTGGGGGTGCGGTTGACCTCCTGCAAAATTGCCTCAGTGGAGGGGTTCATGGTCTGCCCGCCGGAGACGATGCGGTCCACGGTCAGGTCGCGGAACACGGCCTCGAGGCCCTCGCCGGCGCAGACGGCCAGGAAGCCGTAGCGCTTTTCCGGCGCGGCCACAGCAGCCTCGCCGCGCTCCAGCTCGGCCTCGACGGCGTCCAGATCGTCGGTGGACTGGGCCTTCTTGCCGGCGGCCAGGTCGGCGGCCTGGGTACGCATATTCTCAATCTTGGCCAGCTCCAGCGTGCCGTATTTCTGGGCCTCGTTCAGGGCGTCGCCGGGGGTGTCGGTGTGGACGTGGACCTTGAAGGCCTCGTCATCCTCGCCAATGACCAGGCTGTCGCCGATGCTGTTCAGATAGGTACGCAGGCCGTCCAGGGGCTTGTCGGAGGTCTTGCGGACGATGAACACGGTGTCGAAGGCGAAGGTGATATCCTCGTCGCCGATGGCGGCGAAGTCCGCCTTCTCCTCGGCGGTATCGGCCACCTCAGGCACGGGCTCGCCCCGCAGGGCGCGGAGCATACCCTCCAGAATGATGAGGTAGCCCTTACCGCCGGCGTCCACCACGCCGGCCTTTTTCAGCACGGGGTTCATCTCGATGGTCTCCGCCAGGGTGGTATAGCCGGTCTTGATGGCCTCGTCCAGTACGAACTCGGCGTCGTTCTTCTCGCCGGCGGCCTCCAGCGCACGCTGGGCGGCCAGGCGGGAGACGGTGAGGACCGTGCCCTCGGCGGGCTTCATCACCGCGCCGTAGGCAGTGGAAACGCCCTCCTGCATGGCCTCGGCCAGCAGGGCGCCGTCGGCGGTGTCGTGGCCCTTGAGGACCTTGCTCATGCCGCGGAACAGCAGGGACAAAATGACGCCGGAATTGCCCCGGGCACCCCGGAGCAGGCCGGAGGCCGTCAGCTTGGCGGCCTCGTCCACGGTGGCGGGCTCGGCCTTGCGGAGCTCGTTCACCGCCGTCTGGATGGTCAGGGACATATTGGTGCCGGTGTCGCCGTCGGGCACCGGAAATACGTTCAGGTCATTGATGGCCTGTTTCTGCGCGGTGATGCAGGCGGCGCCGAAGGCGACCATCTGCTTGAAGGCGCCGCCGCTGATCTTATCTGTCATGTCTGTTCTCCTTCCGGGCGCGTCACACGGTGACGGAATCCACGCAGACATTCACCGCTTTGACGGTGACGCCGGTGTTGAGGTTGACCACATACTTGACCTCGCCCATAATGGATCGGCAGACTGTGGCAATGTTGACGCCGTTTTCCACGACGATGTGCAGCTCGATGGACACGGTGCCGTCGTCATTGTACGTGACCTTGACGCCCTTGCTCATGGCCTCGGGCCGCAGGAGATGCACCAGCCCGTCAGTCATGCTGCGCTGGGCCATGCCCTTGACGCCGAAGCAGTTGGTGGCGGCCGCGCCGGTGATGGTGGTGAACACGGCGTCGCTGATGGTGATCTCGCCGTTTTCGGTGGGGACTTTTATCATAGCGGACTTCCTTTCTGCGGAAATGGCATAATAACACACGATAATATGGAGTATTATATACTACTTTCTCCGGGATTACAATAGAGATTTTACCGGGGCGGCATATGGGCAGGTTTCCCGCGCGGCTTTGAAGGCGCGGCGAAGAAAGGGAGCGCCCCGCGGGGCGCTCCCTTGTGCGTTACTGCTTGTAGGGCACGTGCCAGATGGTGTCGGCGTACTGGGAGATGGCCCGGTCGGCGGCGAAGACGCCGCTGCGGGCGATGTTGGTGAGGCTCATGCGGTTCCACGTCTCCCGGTCGCGGTAGGTGTGGCGCATCCGGGATTCGGCCTCGCAGTAGGCGGCGAAGTCGGCCAGGACCATGTACTGGTCCGCCTGACCGTCCATGCCGGTGACAAGGCGCTGGAACAGGTCCTCGTAGGTAACGCCGTCCCGGAAGCCAACCTTCAGCTGGTCCAGCACGCGGCGCAGCACCGGGTCGCGCTGGTAGAGCAGGTTGGGGTCGTAGGTGTGGCGCAGGTGCTCCACCTCATCGGCATGAAGGCCGAAGAGGAACATATTGTCGTCGCCCAGCAGGTCGTGCATTTCCACGTTGGCACCGTCCAGGGTGCCGACGGTCAGCGCGCCGTTCATCATAAACTTCATATTGCCGGTGCCGCTGGCCTCCTTGCCGGCGGTGGAGATCTGCTGACTGACCTCGCTGGCGGGCATGAGGACCTCGGCCAGGGAGACGCGGTAGTTCTCCAGGAACACCACCTGGAGCCGATCTTTGCACAGCGGGTCGCTGTTGATCTGGTCGGCCAGGGAGTTGATGAGGTGGATGATGCGCTTGGCCACGGCGTAGCCGGGGGCGGCCTTGGCGCCGAACAGGAACGTCTGGGGCGGGAGGTCCAGGCTGGAGTCATCCTGCAGGCGCTGGTACAGGTAGATGATCTGCAGGGCGTTCAGCAGCTGGCGCTTGTACTCGTGAAGGCGCTTTACCTGCACATCGAAGATGGCGTCGGTGTTCAGCACCACGCCCTGGTGCTTCCTGGCGAAGGCGGCAAAGGCAAGCTTGTTCTGATGCTTGATGTCCTCCAGACGCTGAAGGACCGCCTTGTCACCGGCGTAGGCCTCCAGCTTTTTCAGCTCCTGCGGATGGGTGAGATAGCCCTCGCCGATCAGGTCACGGAGCAGTCCGTCCAGACCGGGGTTGATCTGGGGCACCCAGCGGCGGTGGTCGATGCCGTTGGTGACGTTCTTGAACTTGTCCGGCATCATCTGGCAGGCGTCCTTGAACAGGTCCTTCCGCAAAATCTCGGAGTGCAGGGCGCTGACGCCGTTGACGGCCATGCTGCCGGCGATGCACAGGTTGGCCATGCGGACGCCGCCGTCCCAGATAATGGCCAGCTTGGCGGTCTTGACCGGGTCGTGATAGAATTCCTCCACCTGCTGCTGCCAGCGGCGGGAGATCTCCTGCAATATCTGCCACACGCGGGGCAGCAGCGTTTCGAACAGCTGCTGCGGCCAGACCTCAAGGGCCTCGGAAAGCACGGTGTGGTTGGTGTAGGCCACACAGTGGGTGGTGATGTGCCAGGCCTCGTCCCAGCCCATGCCGGCATCGTCGATGAGGATACGCATCAGCTCCGGGATCACCAGCGTGGGGTGGGTGTCGTTGATCTGGATGACATTCTTCTCATGGAAGTTCTTGAGGGTACCGTACTGCTGGATGTGCTTGCGGGTGATGGACTGAATGGTGGCGGACACGAAGAAATACTGCTGCTTCAGCCGCAGGGACTTGCCCTCGTAGTGGTTGTCCTCCGGATAGAGCACCTGACTGATGGCGTCAGCCATGGCGCGCTCCTCGGCGGCGTGGAGGTACTGGCCCTCGCTGAAGAGCTTCATGTCGATGGGCTTGGGGCTGCGGGCCTGCCACAGACGCAGGGTGTTCACATGGTCGGTGTCGTAGCCGGCGATCTCCATGTCGCAGGGGATGGCCAGCACACGGGTGTAGTCCTCATGGACCACCATCAGGTGGTTGTTGTCCCAGCGGGTGCGGACCTTGCCGCCGAAGCGGACCTCCTCGGCCTCCTGCAGCTTGGGCAGCAGCCACGCGTCGCCCAGCTGCATCCAGTCGTCGGGCAGCTCCACCTGCTGGCCCTCCACGATCTTCTGCTTGAAAATGCCCAGCTCATAGCAGATGGAGTAGCCCGTCGCCGGGATCTCCAGGGTGGTCATGCTGTCCAGATAGCAGGCGGCCAGGCGGCCCAGACCGCCGTTGCCCAGACCGGCGTCCGGCTCCATGTCGAAGATGTCCGCCGCCTTGAAGCCCAGCTCGCCGATGGCGGCGGTCAGGGGCTCCAGCAGCGCCAGATTGAAGGCGTTTTTCATCAGGCTGCGGCCCATCAGGAACTCCAGCGACAGGTAGTGGACCTTGCGCTTTTCCTCGTGAGCCGTCTCCTCGCGGGTCTGTACGCCGTGCTCGGCCATGATGTCCCGCAGGACCATGGCGCAGGCCTTCATCATCTCGCCGTCGGTGGCCTGCTGCTCGGTGCAGCCGTAGTTGAGGCGCAGCTTCTGCACGATGGCCTCCTTCAGGGTCTCTTTGTTGTAGGTCATATCGGGTAACTCCTCCTTGGGTCAAAGGTTCTCATAAATGTGCCGGTAGGCCGCCGCACTGCGGCCCCAGCTGAAGTCCGCGGTCATGCCACGGTATCGAACGGTGTCGAAGCCTGTCCGGTCGCCCCGGTACAGGCCGGTGGCCTGACCGATGACGGAGAGCATGGCCCCGGCGTCATAGTCGCCGAACAGGTAGCCGGTGCCGTCCTCCTGCCCCACCTGGCAGGAGCGCACGGTGTCCGCCAGACCGCCGGTGCTCCGCACGATGGGCACCGCGCCGTAGCGCATGGCGATCATCTGGCTCAGGCCGCAGGGCT
>OMFM01000471.1_pt1 | contig 16759 bp, 20 predicted proteins | sample 1645661 | NCBI WGS metagenome assembly OMFM01 (sample SAMEA103958128, study PRJEB25191) | human gut metagenome | reverse complement strand
AGCGAGAGATACTGCATTGAAATCATCGTGAACAAGCTTTCCGGCATCTTCTTCAAGGTGAATACGGTTTACACGGATATCCTTTTTCTTTCCGCCGACTTCAATTGTAACAATACCATTTATACAAAGAGGAAGATTAAGCTGTGAAATCTGATAAGCCTTCGGAAGGTCAGGATAGAAATACTGTTTTCTGTCGAATTTGCATCTTGAAGGGATTTCGCAATTCAAAGCAAGTCCGAGAAGAATACCCATATTTACGCATTCTTTATTTAAAACAGGCAGAACACCCGGCATACCGAGAGTAATAGGGCTGATCTGCGTATTCTGTTCATTACCGAATTCTGTTGAATCAGGTGCAAATATTTTTGATTTTGTTTTAAGCTGGGCATGAACTTCCAGACCTATAACAACTTCATACTTATCTCTTAATTCTGTCATAATAAATCCTCACTTTATACTTAAATTTTATCATAAAGATACGTTTTTCAAATGTTCAATCTTTATTTCCGGCTTCAGAAGAACAGAAACCGCATCTATTCTGAATTTTTTATACTCCGGATAATCTTTCAAATACATAAAAATACCCTGTTTTATGTGATTGTATTTTGTTCTGGTTACAGCCTCAAAAGGATGCCCGCAAACTTCTGTTGTTCTCGTCTTAACTTCTACAAACACTAACGTATTTTTATCCAGTGCAATAATATCGATTTCGCAAAATCTTGAAAACCTTTTGTTACACTCAAGTATTTTATATCCAAGCTTTGAGAGATAATCTCTTGCCAGTTCTTCACCTTTTTTACCAACCGAAATATTTGACATAATACCTTATTATTTTTCTACGTAAAATAAATATGAATCGCGTTCATTAAACGAATATTTTACATTTTCACCTTTCAACCATTCGAAAATCTGAGGATAAAGCCTGAAATTGTTATAGTCCTTAACCAGATAAAACCAGTATCCTTTCCCGTTTTGAAGTCCGTTTAGATAATGGAACACCGCTTCTTTTTCAGTAGAGGTCAACGGCATTTCAAAAATATTATCCGTATAAAACCCGAGTTTATTGGAATAAAACAAATAACTTGGTGTTGAAGCTGAATTACAGAGAACAATATCCTTCTTGGGATTAAATTTATCTTTTATTACCTCAAGTAGATTTTTCGGCGAGCAGGAAACGAAATAGTCAAAATTAGTTATATTTTTCATGTAATTTAAGTCATATTTACAAAAACTAAAAAATACAAGAACAACAGCTACAGCAATCCATTTTCCAGTTTCTAAAGGTTTGAGCATAAAGATAATCATAACCGGAATGAAATATAAACCGACCCGCCCGCTAAGAGGATAAATATGCATAAATGCTGCCATAAAAACAAGGAGCAAACTTAACAATATATAACTGCATTTTTCTCTAATAAACAGGCAAATCCCCCAGATAAAGAGAATAATTGCCGGTAGAGAAAAGGTATTAGGAACAAAATAAAACTTGATATTCAAGACCAGAAACCTTAAAAAATCGCTGAAAGAAAATCCAAAAAAGCCATCGTTCCAGTAATTCGGGAAATGTGTATCCAAATCAAGCTTCGCAGGTGCCAGATTGAAAAAATAATACAGAATCATCGTTGCAGCGAGAGGTAAAAGAAGTTTGAATGTGTTTTTAAAATTTTTCAAAAGAAACGCGCCTATAAAAAACAGTGACGGCAGAGAAATAAAAGGCAGAATACAAATACCAACACCTGTAATAATAAGCTTTTTTCGGTCGAATTCTTTTATTTTCGGGAAATAATACAGACAAATACATGCAATCAGGACATCTGTGGAATACTGTTTAAAAATACTTGAAAAAGCAATTAAAGGCTGGCATATAGCAAATATAAAAACAGCTGCTAATCTTGTGTAATTTTTCTTGAAATACTGTGTACAGCATTTATAAAAAAAGTATATTGCTGCAACAGATGAAACGAATGGAATAAACTTTGCAGCATGTTCACTGAATCCGAAAACAGCAGTAATCATCTTTGTACAAAAGATAAAGAGAGGCGGTGCTGACTGTGCGCTTCCAAGAAACAAAAATGATTCCCAGATATTTTTATTCAGAATGCTTAACACAAGCCTGCATTCATCATCAGAAAATACATTGCTGGCAATATAAAGTTTAGCGCGAAGGGTTAAACCTAATAGAAAAAACAGAGCCAATAAAGCAAAATATAAATATTTCTGCATCTGCTTCATCACATAAACCCCCGATACAAAAAAAAGCCTTAACGGCTTTCTTATTTTTTAATGGAGCGGGAGACGAGGCTCGAACTCGCGACATCCTCCTTGGCAAGGAGGCATTCTACCACTGAATTACCCCCGCGAATAATTCACCAAGCTGGTGGGTTACTTTAATCTAAATCATTTACCCCCGCTCGGTATATTCTTATAATACATGCTAAGTTTTTAAAGTCAAGAGCTACATTTTGCCAAGTGAACTGCCATGTCCGCCAGAGGGTAAAAACCTTGCCTCTACAAACTTATAGTCCTTAATTTTTCCCATACGGTTTCTTATTATCTCAAATTTTGTATGCAGCATGTAAATTATTCCATTTTTATCTTTTATCTGCTTTGAGTTATTCTGAACAAACTTTAAACCTTCCCTGTTATACAGTTTTATCGCTTCAATGGTTTCCGGAGAATAAGATTTGCTCAATAGTTCCCGCGCATTGCTCTTTGCACGTCCTATATTTTTAGCAAGATTATTTTCAAAAATTCCGACATCTTCGCCGGAAATAACATACGAAACAGGAGCAGCATCTGTTCTGTTATAAAAAGATCTCACGTTCGGATTATTTCTATAATCTGCATCACAAACCCCGATATATGCTCTCAGCCGTTGTTCAAGAGGCTCCATAGGTTTTGTGCTTGATACAAGAGGTTTGTTCAGCATTCTTATAATCTTACCCTGAAGTTTCTTTACAATCTGCAAATTAGCAACAGGAGCGTAACTCCCGTTTGTTTCTGCAACCCAGTGCACTACAGGATAAGTTGATTTAAAATTTGTATTATTAACAGGTTGAATGTTCATAGCATATTAAAACCTGTAAAAAAATTTTTTGCTAAAAGTGGAATCCATCCTCTTTCATTCTTTTGATAACTTCTTTAAGCTCATCTTCCGAACAAACAATTGATGCTCTGAAAAATCCTTTTCCGTTATCCCCGAAAGCATCCCCCGGTACAGCGATTACTCCGGATTTATACATAAGCTCATCCGTAAATTCAACAGATGATTTATATCTCGGAGGGATTGGAAGCCACAGATAAAAAGTTGCATCAGGGATATTAAAATCACCCCAGCCAAGTTCTTCCCTGAGCCCTTTTACAAAAACTTCCTGATTTCTTTTGAACCTTTCATTAGCTTCTTTAATATATTGTTCTCCCTCTTTGGAGTTCAAAATTTCCGCACATGCTTTTTGTAAAGCTTTAAACAGCCCTGAATCTAACGTTGATTTTAACTTACCAAAAATCTTTACAGCTTCAGAGTTTCCGCAAATCCAGCCCAAACGCCAGCCAGTTATTGCATAAGGTTTTGAAAAACTGAAAAATTCAACAGCAATATCCTTGGCACCTTCAATTTCCAGAATACTCATTGGTTTAAGTTCCGGTTTGAAGTACATGTCAACATATGCTGCATCAGAAATTAATAAAATATGGTGTTTTTTGCAGAAGTCAACAAGACTTTTGTAATACTCGCGAGTTGCAGTCGCACCAAGAGGATTATTAGGGTAATTAATTAATAGAGCTTTGACTTTTTTAGGATTATATCCCTGCTTAATCAAATCTGCCCACACTTCTTCCATATCAGGCATAAAATTATTTTCCGGAGTCAAAGGAACAGCAAAAGCTTTCCCGCCGGAAACCTTAACCATCTCCCCATAAGAAGCATAGCCCGGATCAGGTATAAGAATAATTTCTTTGTCTTCTTCCCTTGTAGTCGGATTAATTAAAACTCTTATAAAATTAGCAAGTCCTTCTTTTGAACCAATAAGCGAGAAAATCTCGGTATCAGGATTTAACTCAACATTAAAGCGTTCTTTCATACGTTTTGCAACCGCATCACGATAATACTTTTCACCCTTAGGCGATGAATACAGATGTATACCTTTTTCATCAAGCACAGTCTTAAGAGTTTCGGTCAAAGCCTTTGGCGGAGCAGCCGTAGGCGCCCCCATAGACAACATAATCGGTGCTCTGTTCTTTGCTTTCAACTCCGGCGTTATCTTTGCTACAGTTTCTTTTATACGGAACATAATATATGTTTCCAGTGATTGTACGTAGTCATTAAAAAATTCTTGCATAATAATATTCCTTAACCGTCTAACCTGTAAGAGTAACTGCAAGCAAGTTCCATTTACCCCTAAAGAATATTATATAACAATTTTATTTAATGTGAATAGTTTTTTATCGCCGGAATTTTTATACAATTATCCAAGTATTCTATAGTGCTTAATTTTTCATTATACAGATATTTTATAAAGTTAAGATAGGATATATCAAAAGAGCTCAGAAGAATATTTATCTCGAACCCTTCAGAACAAAAAGGTTCGTAATCATAAACAACATAGCTGTTATATTTGCTTTTCCATTCCTTGCGTTCAATTTTGCAGTTGTTTTCTTCTGCGACATCTTCAACCCAATTAACGATATCTTTGCTGATGTTTTTTATTTCTAAATATTTATTCTGAAATTTTTCCATAACTACATATCTCCATACAGCAATTGTAAAGGTTTATTCACTAACATAAATTACCTGTTAGTTTAGTTTTTGGGGTTACACTGTTAAAAGAAAGTCTATTAGAACTTAGTGCAAGACATTAAATAAATAATTCAGGCAAATAATCCCAACTGTTAAATTTTGGTTAAGAAATCCGGACTTATAAATAAACAGAGTAATAATATTAGTGTTGAAAGTAATAGATCTGAAAAATGAAAGGAGAATATTATGAAATTCTTAATTAAAAAATCACCGGACGGTTTTATTAAATCAGTAAATGACGAAATCAGCTCTATTCTAAACAGAAACTTTGACAGTTTCTTTCCTGAGTATATTTATAACGAAGAAATAGATAAACTGGCAATGCCTGTTGAACTGCATGAAAAAGATAAAGAATACACTGTTAAAGCAGAGCTGCCTGGTGTTAAGAAAGAAGATTTAGATATTGATATAGACAAAAACCATATCACAATTAATGCTAAAAAAGAGGAAGAAAACAAAGAAGATACCAAAGGTTATAGAAAATCAGAATTCCGCTACGGCGAATTTTCAAGAACTGTTTACTTCCCTCAGGAAATTGATGTTGAAAAAACATCAGCAAAACTTGAACACGGTATTCTGCGTATAGAAGCACCAAAACTGGCAGCAGAAAAAGAAGGTATAAAAAAACTTACTGTTAATTAATAGAAAGGCCGGACTAAAGTCCGGCCTTTTATCATTTTGAAACCAAAAATCCATAGCGAGGATTTTTAAAAATTTCAATGCTGCTTTTTATTTCACCAAGAAATTTATATTTCAACCCTGTTCTATCAAGCAGAGTTTGTTGAATTTTTGCCTCCTGCTCTCCTTGATTTACAATAAGCATTTCTTTTTTCAATATTTCACATGCGTGCTCCAATAATCTTTGAGGCATAAAATACTTTTTAGGCAGTCCCCATTGCTCCAGCGGATAAGGTGTTACAAAAGGCAGAAGCCAGATAATATAATCATATTTATCTGAAATATTCATCAAATCATCAGCATAATATCTAACACCTTCAAGATTTTTTATATAGAATTTTGCAGCTTCAAAACGCGAATATAAATTTGCATAAAGTCTGTAAGCATCAATTTCCACACCATCAAGAGTTAGATTATCACAATATTTTCTAAAAAAATCATACTCGCCTTTAACATACGCCCAATTTTTTGAACCTATATCAAGAATTTTCAAACTTCCTTCAGGCTTCGGATTCATATAGCGCGTAAGAATATCAAAAACATACGCAGCCTCGTCATTATTTACTTCACCTTTATAATTTTTTCGAGAAAACTTTGTATGTGAGCGAATATAGTAATCAACACTGTTTTTCAAATCCTTGAACATAATATTCATTAAACCATAACTGTCAAATGCTAGCAAAAATATTTTTTTGATGTTTTGATACTTAAAGGAGATAATTATGAAGATTACAAAAATACAATTAGCCGAAAATAAATACTATTATCAAAACAAAAAGAATAACAAGACAAATACAACCCAAACAATACCAATGCAGATGAATGCATATCAGGATTTCAACATTAATTTCCGCGGCCGAACACCGGAAAATTTTTACGAACAGGAATTTAATGTCCGGCATATGCCTGAAAGGATGAAAAAGTACCTTCAAGAAAATTATGAAGTAAGAAAGCACATTCCGCCGGAGCAAATTATGAATGAAAGTTTTAAGTACCTTGAAGTTACTGAAAATTTTGACGAAGTAAAAGATATTTATCCGGAATTCAGTAATTTGCATGATGCAAATCTAAAAGGCCGAACCGGAATTTTAGCAGATATTAAGCTATCACGCGAACTTTCTGACACCCCTCTTTTTAAGGACGGTTCTGACAATCTGGGTATTTACCTGCTCAGAAAAATTTATCTGGAAGGTAAAACAATAAAAGAAATCAATAAAGATTTCTACGAAAAAGATCTTAACCCTGAGTATAAAGGAGCAATAACCCAGCCGATTACTTACGGCACAACATCTGCATACGGCATTCAGTATCCCAAAACAGATTTTTGGAACTCTTTTATTGCAACAAGAGATGAGTACAAGAAGTTCTTTGTAGATTTGCCGAAACAAAATAAATCACAGTTAAAAAAAGAACTAGTAAAAAAACAACATACGACAGAACCGGAAAAAAAATATACAAGAAAATACGCTTTAAAAAAGTACCAAAAACAACTTTTGAAAGATGACATTAAAAAAAGCAAAGGTGATGTAGAGCAGCTTGAAAAAGCAATCCGCAGACGTTTTACAAAAGACGATCCGGAAGCCGCATTTATCGTAAAATATCTAAGCCCGATTATGACAATTGCGGCCGATAGAATACATCTCTCAGAAGAAGAGAAATTATTTGCCGAAACAAATAAAGACAGCGAAAACTTTTTCGCCCGTTTCTGGAAGGCTAAACCGGAGTTGCTGGAACAATACTCAACAGCAATAACCGATACCATTGAACTTTTCGAAGAAACTTATGAAAGCGGCGGTATGATTCCTATAAATAGTGAATACCAGGTTATAAAAGAAGGAGTAGAAAACACTAAGCCGATTGACTTTGTACCGCAAAGATTTGTAGAACTTCTTGATTATACCCAGACAATTGTTCCTACTCGCTTACAAAAATATGCAGAACATGAAAAACTCCAGAGCAAATGGGATGAACACTTCAAATGGCGTTACGGAGAAATAGAAGAAACCGCTCCTGCAATAATAAAGAAAAACGCAACAGAACTTCTAAAAGAAGTTGCGCAGGATAATAATGCTCAAGTCTATATGCTCAAAGGTGTTAATGGAAATGAAGTCGCAATTACCGGTAATTTGGACGAATTCTTAGGAGATTATTTAAGAAAAGAATATTTTGGCTTCCCGCCGAAATTCGTAAATATGCTTATTAATTTTACACTTAAACACCCTATGATGACAGAAAATGCAAAACTCAGCATTGCAACGCGTAATATTGCAGACAAGATTGACGACGAGCGTATACTCGAAAAACCGGCATTAGACAGTATAAATAATTTCATAAAAACTGAATTGGAACTTGAAACTGCTGCCGGAAGCATGGCTGCATTAGATGTATTTGCTTCTTATTCAGCTTCTCCGGAAAAAGTTTACCGCACACTCTATCCGCGCTGCAAAGAAGCTGACTCAAATGAATACAGCATTCAGCTCTTAAAACATAGTGAAGATGCAAAGGTTAACGAAGAACTTAACAGATTATATGACATTTATCGCAAACCTCCTACTCAATCAGAGCTAAATAAAATTAAGCTGAAAATTGTAAGCTTTATCAGAGATTTTGACAGAAGCTGCATAAAATCACCAGAATCTGCTATATATGGTATGCATGGACTTGCAAGCAACATAGAGCAAATTCAAGGATTACTCAAAAATAATAAACAAATGGTTCCTAAAATGAACAATCTTATATCTAAAATAATTTGCGACTATAAGGTATTCTACAGTAAAAGCTTACTTTTTGGACAGGAAAACAAAGCTCAATATAAAGCAAAAGCAGAAATTATATCAAGCAATGTTATCAATATATTAATAAACAAAGCTCATCAATTATAATAAAAAAGCAGGGATTGTTCCCTGCTTTTTTTATTTATTTTATTCAATTATACAGCTTTGAAAACAAGAGTTGCGTTATGACCGCCAAACCCAAAAGAATTTGAAAGTGCAGCGTTAACCTTTTTATCTCTTGCTTTGTGCGGAACATAGTCAAGATTAGCAACATGTTCATCCTGATTATCGAGATTGATTGTTGGAGGAACTTTGCCGTCAGTAATTGCTTTAACACAAACAATACCTTCAACAGCTCCTGTTGCACCCAGCATATGACCGTGCATACTCTTAGTTGAGCTTACAACTAGATTTTTATTCTGGTCTTTATCACCAAAAATCTTAGCAATTGCCTGAGATTCAGCAACATCACCCAGTCCTGTGCTTGTTCCATGCGGATTAATATAATCTATATCTTCAGGTTTAAGTCCGGCATCAGCAAGAGCTAATTCCATTGACTTAATAGCACCATTTCCCTCAGGATCAGGAGCAACCATATCATAAGCATCAGCAGATTGGCCATAACCAACAATTTCTGCATAAATGTGAGCACCGCGTTTTTTAGCGAGTTCATATTCTTCAAGAACAAGAACCCCGGCTCCTTCACCCATAACAAATCCATCTCTATCTTTGTCATAAGGTCTTGAAGCTTTTTCCGGCTCATCATTTCTTTTTGATAATGTTCTTGCAGCAGTGAAAGCACCAATACCAAGTGTAGTAATCGTAGCTTCGCATCCGCCCGCAACCATTACATCAGCATCGCCGTACTGAATTGTTCTGAAAGCATCACCAATTGAGTGAGAGCCAGTTGCACAGGCAGAAACAACTGCTTTATTAACGCCTTTATAGCCGTGTTTCATAGAAACTCTGCCGGAGGCCATATCTACAATAAGCATAGGGACGGTAAAAGGAGAGCCCTTTGTAGGTCCTTTCTGTATCATTGCCATATGATTTTTCTCAAATGTTTTAAACCCGCCAGCTGCAGAACTAACCATAACGCCAATTCTATACGGGTCAATACCGGCTTCATCCAAACCGGCATCAGCTATAGCTTCATCAGATGCAACCATTGCAAACTGAGTAAATCTGTCCATTCTGTTTGCATCTTTTGAACTCATATAGTCTTCAGGGTTAAAATCTTTATCTTTAATTTCACCAGCAATTTTTACTGTATGTTTTTCTGTATCTATAGATTCAATGAGAGAAACCCCGCTTTTTCCATTTAGCATAGAATCCCAGAATTTTTCGACACCTATACCGCATGGAGTTACGACTCCCATCCCTGTTATTACAACTCTACGTTTTGTCATATTCTTTTTCCCTTAAATAATAAATAAGAGGGCGAAAATATATAAAATCCTCACCCTCCTCATATAAATTCAAATCTTACTATGAGTGTGAATCGATGTAGTTAACTGCATCTTGAACAGTTTGAATTTTTTCAGCTTCTTCATCAGGAATTTCGCATCCGAATTCTTCTTCAAAAGCCATAACTAATTCAACTGTATCTAGAGAATCAGCACCCAAATCAGCTGTAAAGCTTGCTTCCGGAGTAACTAAAGCTTCATCGCAGCTTAATTGGTCAACTACAACTTTTTTTACTTTTTCAAATGTACTCATGTTTTTTATCCTCTTCATTATTGTGTAATACACTATTCTATTGAATTATATCATTTAAAGATATTTTTGCAATTAATTTAAGAAGTTGTTACATTTTGTTAGATTTCCACTTGTTATATTAAGTTTTGTAAACACAAATTTAAAACACCTGTATTCCAGTTGTAGTGCTTATAGGAGGAGGGAGAAAAAGGACTTGCAAGGCTTGATTATTAGGAGAAGGCAAAAGAAAATTCACAATATTTGATAAAGAAAACCGTCCATTCATCTGGGAAACCAAAACTGTTACAAGAAAAGAAAGTAGAAGTGTTTTTGGCGGCGACAAAATTACTATTGATAAAGATAAAACAAAGTACTGGTGTTACGGCGAAAACATACGTTTGCAAAAAGACTACAGCAAAACAGGCACACTTGAGCATAAAGAATTGGATTTTAACCATTCTTCAGATAACGGATTAAATGACTATGCCTGCAAAGCCTCTATGGATAGAATTTATGCAGAATGTCCGCTCAAAAGTGGTTACAAAGATATGCTAACCAGCCCTTATGATACAGCAGGAGTGTAGCACTCATTAACAAAAAACAACAGATTTCCTGAAAATAACTATGGGAAATTTACTCAAAAAGGAACTAATTACCAGAATATCATTGAAGCAAAAAAAAGCTGCAGAGCAGGCTAGAATTGCAGAAGCAGAAGTTACTAAAGCTGCTGCAATAAAAGCCGAGCAAGAAGCTGTCGAAAAACTTGCCGCTTCACGCCCAAAAGTAAATACGGGTAAATATTCAATAAAAACATTGAAGAATTCAAATGTGTTGAAGAAATAAAAGCCGATGGAAGCATCATAAGACGCGATTTTGACCCGTATGCTTCAAACGGAAAATCAAATCCTATGACAACAACTATTGACAGGAGAAATTATCACGAAGAAATTATTTATGATTCTAGAAAAGGTATCAAACTAACATATAAACAATTCGGTAAAGAGCAGCCCGAAATCGGAATGTCAAAAGGACTTCAATACAGATATACTTCGAAATATAACAAAGTATTACATTATAGAGAAAATACCCAACAGTATAATGACGGACAAAATTTTGTAGAATCATATGGCGGCGACAACTATACTCTAAAACAGCTAGTTACTAAAAACCCGCAATCGCCTGAACTTTAAGCGCAACGTGGCGGGTCTGAATACATAAAATAGACCGCTACAACACATTTATTCAGACCATATGGACCATAGTAAAAACAAAAAAAAGAGGCGGATATTTTCTTCGCCTCTTTTTTTGTTTATTATTTATTAACTAAATCATCAACCCGCCTGCAACTTCTATAGCCTGACCAGTTACGTAATCAGTATCAAGTGCAAGGAATTTAACAACTTTTGCAATATCTTCCGGAGTACCGAGTCTTTTCATAGGAATAGCCTTTAAGTATTCATCAATATTTGCTAAATCTTGAGTCATGGCAGTCTGGATGAAACCAGGGCATACTGCATTAACTCTGATGTTTCTTCCGCCGAATTCTTTTGCAAGAGTTTGTGTCAAACCGATAAGACCGGCTTTAGAAGCAGAATAGTTTGCCTGACCTGCATTGCCGTGACGGCCTACAATACTTGACATATTAATAATAGAACCCTGACGAGCCTTCATCATATGCTTAATTACAGCGTGAGTTACACAATAAGCACTTGTTAAGTTAATTTTGATAACTCTTTCCCATTGCTCCATATCCATTCTTACGAAAAGACCATCTTTTGTAATCCCTGCATTATTAAGCAGAATATCAATTTTTCCGTGTTCAGCAATCATTTTATCTACAGCTGCCTGAACTTGTTCGTCATTTGAAACATCGAATTGATAGAAATAAGCATTTACACCGCAAGCTTTGATTTCATCAAGAGCCGGCTGTGCTTTTTCAGCTTCGCAGATATCGTTAATAATAATATCGCATCCTGCCTTAGCAAGTTCCAACGCACAAGCTAAACCAATACCGCGAGAGCCGCCTGTAATTAAAGCAATTTTTCTTTCTGTCATTAATCTTTCTCCTTATTTTTTCCCTTTTTTGACTGTTTGTTTTGTTCTGAAGTAATTATTTTACAGTAATTCGGGTTGTTATTTACCTCATTTACAAATGAATCAAAACCAATCCATGCTCTTGAATATTTTTCAGCAACATCTGATGGAACTAGACATTGCAGACATAAAGAAGGTGAATATTTTTCAAAAGAGCATTTTCCGCCGTCTTTACCGTATATAACATAATTCGTATTGTCTTCTGTTGCAATATTGACAGGTGTACAAGACGCAAGATTATTGTTAAATATTCTTTCTACTTCAGCCACGCTATTAACAATCTGAACTTTAGGCGCCCCTTTTTTAGTAACGTCCCTTTGGCGGCTTTCAAATTTAGCAGCAGCAAACAATTCATCTTTATGTGCACGATACTCGTAAACCAGTCTTACAAGACCTACTATTACTAGTATTATTAATAAAATATAATGTATTTTTTTCATACTAAACACCAGCCATTTGTTCTTTCAAAGCATTTACTGCTGCTTCCAGAGAAGCTTTATCATAAATATTATAAACAGAAGCTTCAGGAGCAATCTTTTTATTCAAACCAGCAAGAACTTTTCCAGGGCCGATTTCAATAAATGTATCCACACCTTCTGAAACCATTTTCTGAATTGTTTGTGTCCAGTGTACAGAAGATGAAATCTGTTTAGGCATTTTAGCTCTGAAATCTTCGCTTGAAGTTGTCATTTCAGCATCAACATTCGTAATAACCGGCATTTTTGCATCATTCAAGCTTAAATCTGAAACAAAACCTGCAAATTCACTGCCTGCATTTTCCATAAATTTTGAATGGAAAGCACCGGATACTGCAAGCGGTACAACTCTTCTTGCACCTTTTTCCAGCAGAAGTTCACCGGCTTTTTGTACGGCAGCACTGTCACCGGTTATTACAACCTGAACAGGAGAATTGTAATTTGCCACATCAACATAGCCGGTTTCAGAAGCTTCTTTTAATGCTTCTTCAACAGCACCTTCCGGAGCATTAAGAATTGCAGCCATGCTTCCGCCCTTTGTCTGTCCCATTAAGTCTGCTCGTTTTTGAATAGCTTTCAAAGTAGTTTCCAAACTCATTACACCGGCTGTATACATCGCACAGTATTCGCCTAAGCTATGACCTGCTGTATAATCAGGCGTAATGTTTAATTCTGATTTAAAAGCTTCAAGGGCTGCAATTGATGTTGTAACAATTGAAGGCTGTGTATTAACAGTCAGCTTCAATTCATCTTCCGGCCCTTCAAAACAAATTGTTGTTATACTCTTATTAAGAGTTTTATCAGCTGTATCAAAAACACTTTTGGCAGCTTCAAAGTTATCGTATAAGTCTTTTCCCATACCAACAGACTGGGAACCCTGCCCGGGAAATAAAAATGCGACTTTTTTCATATTTTATACTCCTATAAATTAAATTTTAAATCGGTACTAGCAAATACCTTCTCTTAATCTTACGATAGCACCACCCCAGGTCATACCAGCACCAAATCCGCAAAGAATTGCAGTAGAACCGAGTTTAACATTCCCTTTTTCTACGCTTTCAGCCAGAGCAAGAGGAATAGATGCTGCAGATGTATTACCGTAATATTTAATATTAGTAACTACTTTGTCATCAGAATATCCCAAACGCTCTTGTACAGCCTGAATAATTCTTATGTTTGCCTGATGCGGAATTAAATAATCAATATCTTCAGCCTTCATCCCTGCATCAGCAATTAATTGTTCTACATAATGAGGAAGAACTTTAGCAACAAAAGTATAAACACCCCTGCCATTCATTCTAATTCCCTGAGGTTTTGGTTCATACTGTTCCACTAAAGGACAGTTCTTGCCGTCAAAAGCAAGTTCAATAAGGTCACCTATGCTTCCATCAGCTTTTATATCAATTGCAATAATATCATCCACCCCGTCATCAGATGCTGTAACAACCATTGCACCGGCACCATCTCCGAACAGTATAGAAGTTCCTCTATCTTCCCAGTTAACCAGACGTGAATTGTTGTCCGTTGCTACAAGAAGAATTGTTTTGTACATACCTGATGCAATATAAGCTTTAGCAATATTCAAGGCATAGATTAAACCGGTACAAGCTGCTGTAATATCAAAAGCAGGAATTTGTGTAGTTATACCAAGCCTTGTTTGTATATGACATGCTATAGCAGGATATAAATCCGGCGGAGCAGAGGATGCTGCTATAATTAAGTCCAAATCATTCGGATTAATTTTAGCCTTTTCCAGAGCTCTTTGTGCAGCTTCAAGGCCTAAATCAACAGCGTTTTGTTCACCTGATACTACGCGTCTTTCTTTAATACCTGTTCTGCTGTAAATCCATTCATCTGAAGTATCATATAATTTTGTTAAATCGTCATTAGTTATAACCGTATCTGGAATGCTGTACCCGACACCGGCAATTTTTAAAGGAATTGTATTATTTCCCATTGATTAATTACTCCTCTTACCCTATTGGGACGAAATATCCCTACGCTCCGATAGATTCGGAAATCTTTCTGTTTACGCCTGTTTCAACAGCTTCTTTAGCTACTCTTACTGCATTCTTTATAGCATAAGCCCTGCTTCTGCCGTGAGAAATTACAGTAATACCCTTAACCCCTAGAAGCAAACAGCCGCCAAATTCTTCATAATTAATTTTTTCGTAAATTCGTTTCATAAATGGTTTTGCAAGGATACCTATAAGCATTCCGAGAAAGTCTGATTTGAATTCACTTTTAATCATTTTGAACAATAATGAAGAAGTTCCTTCTGTAACTTTGAGAACAACATTCCCTGCAAAGCCGTCACAAACAACTACGTCACAAACATTGAGGAATAATTCTCTGCCCTCAACATTTCCCATAAAGTTAAACTTTTCTTTTTCTTCTTCAAGAAGATTATAAGTCTGCTGAGCAAGTTCATTTCCCTTGCCGGCTTCTTCGCCGATATTAAGAACACCTACACGCGGGTTTTCAATTCCCAGAACATTTTTAGAGAATGTCTGCCCCATAATTGCAAATTGTTTAAGCATTTGAGGGGTACAGTTGCTGTTTGCACCGCCATCAATTATAACAATAGGTTTCTTCATCGTTGGCAGAGTAACTGCAATAGCAGGTCTGTCAATTCCAGGAATTCTTCCAAGTCCGAACAAACTTGATGCCATAGCAGCACCGGTAGAGCCAGCAGCAACAAGAGCATCAGAGCTTCCTGTCGCAACTGAATTTACCGTCAATACTATTGATGAGTTTTTCTTTTTACGAATAGCCTGTCCTGGAGCTTCGCCCATTTCAATTATTTCAGACGCGTGGGTTACTTTGATGTCGAGAGATTTTACATCTACTCTCACCCTTCTTTTTCTGCCGGCCTTACCGCAATCAGATAAAAAACCTTCCTGCTGAATTACTTCAAGACAATGTTCAATTCTGTCCTGTTTTCCGACTAACTCCAACGCTACGCCGTATTCTGCTGCTGCCCATACTGCACCTGCAACAATCTCAAACGGAGCGTGGTCCCCCCCCATCGCATCTATAGCTATTCTTGTCATCTAACTCATCCCTTTATTAATTCTTTTCCAATACTAAGCTTCAGGAGTTTCTTCAGAAGCTTCTTCAACTACTTCAGCTTTTTCTTCTGCTTTTACTTCAACTTCCGGAGCAGCTTCTTCTTTCTTTGCTGATTTTTTAGCTTTTTTAACTTCTTTTACTTCTTCCTTAGCTTCCTCAACATAGCCTTCTGCTTTTTTAGAAACTACTTTACCCTTGTATGTTCCGCAAGCTGTACAAACTGTGTGAGTTAATGCTTTTGCACCGCAGTTTGGACAAGTTGTTAATTCAGGCTTTGCTGCCTTCCAGTTTGATCTTCTTTTTCCTTGAGCACTGTGCCCTGTTCTTTTCTTTGGTACTGCCATTTCTATAATGTCCTTTCTAATCTAAAATTTTATTACTATTTACTTTCGGGTTAATTATTTTTAGGATTTATTTTGATGTTTTTAAAAACATCCATTCTTTCATCGTGAACTTCCATATCTTCATCAGACACAAATAGTCCCTCATTACAATTTATACCACAAACCTTTTTATTTGGTAAAGCTAATATTACAGATTGATACAATAAGTCATAAATATCGATTTCTTTTGCGCCGTTTAAATCTGTGATAAACTGGCCGGATTGGAGCTCCAGCTCCTGCGAATACTCATCATAAAGAGAGCGTTTTGCATATGTTTCATCAATATCTATATCAAAATCATAGTCGTACTTATTAAGACATCGGTCGCATTCAAGTTTTAATGAACCGGAAACTTCACCTTTGACTTCTATAAAATCTCCAAGTGATTTTATTTCAAGTTCTGCATCAACTGTGCAGTCTTCAAGTTCGCTAATTTTCCCCTCAAATTTGTATTGAATGGTTTTATCAGGCTCACGTTCTATATCTTCGATTAAAACAACCTTGTCATTATGCATACGGTTCTTCCTGTAAAACAATACCTGCTATCTGGGTTGAAACAAAACAAAGTTTCTTAATCGGCCCCATTGGCTCTTTTTCAACAAGAACAGGTGTCGGGCTTTTCATTAATTGTTTTAATTCTGCATAAACTGCCTGAGGATTTTCATAATACATTACAATTGGTGTTGCAGAAGCTTTTAAAAACAATATTACTGCTTGTCTTGTTTTTTGAGGAGTATTAAATTGCTGAACCATCTTGCCTCCTTATAAGTTTTTATATAAATATATTTA
>OMFM01000470.1_pt1 | contig 16767 bp, 24 predicted proteins | sample 1645661 | NCBI WGS metagenome assembly OMFM01 (sample SAMEA103958128, study PRJEB25191) | human gut metagenome | reverse complement strand
TAATCTTTTGGTTAACATGCCTGGTGGGCCATCCACGGACTTCCGCACCTGAGCCGAAAATTATGCTCGTGGTTATGAAGATGGTTATGATGAGTGTTGCTGCGACCATGACTGTTCTTATGAAGACTATCATGATAGTATTTATTGCGATCGTGATGAGTATGAAGGCATTGAGAATGATGATTGCTATGACGATAATTGCGGCTGGTAGTTACCTTCTGAAAATGGATTTTTAACATTATTATATTATAAGGTTATGAAGAAAATAGCAATTCTTTTAGCAGCTACAATGGCTTTCGCCATCAATAGCAATGCGCAAAGTATGCAATCTGGCTATAAAGGCCACGTTGACGCAGGTTATTCTGTTGGTATAGGTGACTATGACTTTGGCCGTTTCGAAGTCAACACAACACATGGCTATCAAGTGAATCCTTATATTTTCCTTGGTGCCGGTACAGGTTTGCATTTTATGTCTTCTTACAAAACAGGTGATATGGAAATACCACTTGATGTAAGAGACAGTAAAGTGATATTCCGGTTTTCGCAAACTTCCGCAGCAATTTCAAAAAAGGCAAGATTTCGCCTTTCTTTGACATCAAAGGAGGAACATTTGTTACCAACAATGGCGGACTTTACGTGGTGGCATCATTGGGTGTTAGATATGCATTGAATAACAAACAGGGACTTAGCTTGTCTGTAGGATATGCTGCTGAGAAACTTGAATTTGAAACATTTGAACGTTTCAATGGCAGATATGACATGAGTTATACTCGCAAGCCTGCTACATATGATACAGAGTCTGTTAGCGTCAAACTTGGATTTGATTTTTAAAAGAATAATGTCTATCAAAACAATATAGAAAATGAAAAAGTTTATTTTAGTTGCACTTGCTGCATTATTTGTATGCAGTACTGTCGATGCTCAAATTCTGCGAGCAGAAGAGTTGGAAAAGTACGCAAAAGAAAAGTATGGAGAAAAGTGGGTTGATGCGGCAACCAATCTCGGTACCCAGTTGACATTGGATAAGAACAATGCCATCACCTATACTCAGGTAATCCCTGCTGAAGGCAAGACCAAAGATCAGCTTTATGTGTTGCTTAACTATTGGTTCACCGCAACTTTCAATGATGCGAACTCTGTCATCAAATTGAATGACAAGGAGTTGGGAACCATCATCGCACAGGGTTTCGTAGAGAGTATTGCACAACATGCTGGTGGTACTAACGCTTACAACGTTAATTTACGCCCTGTTATCAAGTGTGATATAAAGGACAATAAGGTTCGTGTTACCTATACAGTACCATTCTATTCTGTCAATGTTGCCGTTGGTGGCGGTTGGATGGGTGCAATGGGAGGCACTATCCCTACCCGTTCTGATCAGAATTGGCCACTGGATAAATGTTATCCTTTTGCCAAGAAGGACTCTCACAAGAAGACTTCCTGCAAAGCACTTGTCATGGCACATGCCTACTCTAATGTTGTAATGGACAAAATTGAGGAGTGCATCAAGAATGGCTTATCTGGAAATGAAAACGACAATTGGTAAATTAAAAATAACAAGAACATTATGAAAAAGTATTTATTTTTCCTTCTTACCCTCGTGGTAGCTAAGCACTACATTGTAATGCATTGAACATACATCAGAAGGATGACAGGGTCAAACACCTTGCCATCCTTTTTTGTTGTCAGGTACAGATGAGGCCAGTTGACATGTGTGAAACTTCCAGACACCCCAAGCATACAAATAAGGTTAAATCAAGTTCGCCCTGCAAACAAAATCCATCTAAATATTCTCTTTTCTGAATATTTTTCTGTATTTTTGCAGATATATTGCGCCAATATGGGCGTTGAGCATTGCTTATCCTCCTATATTACAGGCGCATCATTATCTAATGATTTGAGCATGAAAAAGATATTATTCCTACACGGATTCTTCGCTACGGGCAGCTGTCCGATGGCGAGAGCCTTGAAAGAGGCGTTTGAGGGGACGGCGGTGGTGCTGACTCCCGACCTCCCTTTGCACCCCAAGGAGGCACTGAAGGAGATTCGCTCCATCATCAACAGGGAACAGCCCGACTTGCTTCTGGGCAACAGCTGCGGCTCTTTCCTCGCCCAGATGCTGGCTCCGGTGGTGGGCATTCCTGCCCTGCTGGGCAATCCGTATTTTATGATGACGGAGTTTCTTAAGGAGCGAATCGGCGAGCATGAATACAAGGCTCCGAGAAGGGACGGTAATCAGCAATTGGTGATTGACGAGGCGCTGATTGAGGAGTTTGCGGAGCTGGAAGCCGTGCAGTTCGACCATTGCAACCCCTATTATAAGAATCGTGTGTGGGGACTTTTTGGTGAACAGGACACCCTGGCTCACTTCTCCCCTCTCTTCCTGCAGCATTACAATCACGCCTTCCATTTCCCTGGCGGTCATACGCCTACAGAACAGGAGGTGAAGACCTGGTACGCTCCCCTTGCCCAGAAAATGCTGATGGAGTTTTCGGCAAACTTTTAATCGTTTCACAGAAATAGACAAATAATTATGGAGACATTTAATAATGTAATAAACAGTGGTCAGCTTGTTCTGGTCGATTTCTTTGCTACTTGGTGCCAACCTTGCAAGGCGATGCACCCCATTCTGGAGCAGGTGAAAAGTGTGTTGGGCGACCGCATCCGAATAATCAAGGTGGATGTGGACAAGTACGGCGTAACAGCAAGCCAATACCGCATCCAATCCGTGCCTACGCTGATGCTTTTCCGAAATGGAGAAGTATTGTGGCGCACAAGCGGTGTGGTAGATAAAGCGGAATTGCTGGCTACGCTTGATCCATTCTTGACATAACAGATGAAAAGAATAAAGGAGTAACAATAAGAAAATGAGCATGAAACAGATAGAAACACTCGTCTTTGATTATGGAGGTGTCATCGTGAACATTGATGATGCCTCTGTTGTAAAAGCCATGAGGAGCCTGGGCGTTACGGCGTTCAAGCGACTAATCCATGTCCGTAAGATCAAGAGACTGATGCACCAATATATTAATGGCCTGGTGGCGGAAGCAGAAACTTTGCAAGAGATGCTAAGCCTTTGCCGCAAAGGAACCGCAACCGAGGATATTGAGAAAGTCCTTGAAGAGTTGTGTGGCAATCTGCCCGTGGAAAGACTGGAGGCATTGGTCAAGCTTCGGAAGCGGTACAAGGTCTATCTGCTCAGCAACATCAACGATACGCTTTGGCAGAAATCTGTTAGTCAGATGAATCAACTGGGATATTCCACAGACGAGCTGTTTGATGAAGTCTTCCTCTCATACGCCATGCGGAAAGAGAAGCCATCCGTCGAAATCTATGAAGAGATGACGCAGCAGACAGGATTGAATCCTGCCACCACCCTCTATTTCGATGACCGTGCCGAGAATGCCGAAGCAGGCAAACGTTTTGGTTTTCAGAGCGTACTGGTAAAGACCAATCATCTGGAAGAGCATCAGGAATGGCAAGAAATTAACAAAAATATAAAAGAATAATCTTATGCGCATAATAGGAAACTTACTTTGGTGGCTCTTCGGAGGTCTCGAAGCTGCTATCGGTTATTTCACAGGCAGTCTGGCTCTTGTATGTACTATCATCGGCATTCCCTTTGCGATACAGACATTCAAGATTGGTCTGCTCTGCCTATGGCCTTTTGGTTCTACGGTAAGAGAATCGAATAGTCCAACTGGTTGCATTCGCATCCCGCTGAATTTACTCTGGCTGATTTTCGGAGGATTGTGGGCTTGCCTCATGCATCTGTTCTTCGGCTTTCTCTTATGTATAAGCATTATTGGCATTCCTTGGGGGAAACAGCATTTCAAGATGGCCGGACTTTCGCTCGCACCATTCGGCAAGGATGTGGAGTTGGGATTTTAAAGAAATAAGAAAAAGAAGTTGAAGGATATGAATACATTACATAGTTGCTTCGCCTACTATCTCCTTGCTATCAATGCAGTTGCATTCATCGTGTACGGCATTGATAAGTACAAGGCAAAGAAAGCCAAATGGCGCATTCCGGAAGTAACGCTTTTATTGCTGGCTGTCGTTGGAGGAAGCGTCGGGGCATGGATGGGAATGAAAGTCTGGCACCATAAGACGATGCACAAGAAATTCAAATACGGTATTCCTGCCATTCTGCTGATACAGATTGCGCTGATGGCGTATCTGCACATGAATTAATAACAAAATAAATAACTAAGTATATGAGCATTAAAAAAAATGGGATATATTGGAAGAGCATCAAGCGCCGGATAGGGAAATTCTTTGAGAAGGTGCACGAATGTATACTTATCTTTACCGACTGGCTGGGGTAAGTGCACATAGTAAATAAAATGCAAAACATTGATATAATCTGATGGAAACAGAAAGAATTTTACTTCGCCATTGGCAGGAATCGGATGCTGAGTCGCTCTTCAAGTACGCCTCCGACCCAGACGTAGGACCTCGTGCTGGATGGCCGGCACATAAGTCTGAAGAGGAAAGTCGGGAGATTATCCGGACATTCTTCCATAACGAAACGACATGGGCGATTGTGTTGAAAGAGACAAGCGAGGCGATTGGCTGCATCGGCTACTACACCCATGAAACCAGCAACATCCCTATCGGAGAAAACGACTGCGAGGTGGGCTACTGGGTAGGAAAGCCTTATTGGAACAAGGGAATCTGCACCGAAGCCTTGAAGCTGATGCTCGACTACTGCATCAACGAGAAGCATTTCGAAAACATCTGGGCAGACCATTTCACAGGCAATCCTGCATCAGGAAGAGTCATGAAGAAAAGCGGTTTCTCTGACACCGGAATGCTGAACAGATGTAGCCAGCTTGTGGGTGGCGACAAGGATATGGTTAAAGTGTTTAAGTACACAGGATAAAAATTAATGAACATGAATTTTCCTGAAATATATTCAGCAACAGGCATATAAACGGTATGTAAAAATACGGCTATGCTGATGTGGGCAATGAGAATGCTATGGAACAGGAGCACTATTCAGACTCGGAGTATGTAGCCTGATTTCTGCATCAATGTTTAGCGGTCTAACTAAGCAACTTGTTAAAATAGCCAAAAATAGAACAGAAAAGCAAACAAAAGTTCATTTTCTATTCCAAATTTTACTATTTTTGCACCATGATAATGGATTTAGAACATATAGGTAACATACCAGTCAGTACTTCAGCTATAGCTTCATTGTTTACAAACATTGAAGCAGGGAATCAGAAAGTACGCAGTCTTGAGGCGGCTCATAAAATTATCCGACTCAAGAAGGGGCTTTATGTGGTAGCCCCAAATGTGTCTCGTGTTGCTCTATCCACAGAACTGATAGCCAATCATCTTTATGCTCCTTCGTATGTGTCTATGCAGACAGCCTTACGTTATTATGGATTAATACCAGAAGCTGTTTATACTACACAGTCTATGACACTAAAGCACTCCCGTAGTTTTGATACTCCTGTCGGGCGTTTTGAGTATAAGAACATGTCAAGAGAAGCCTTTTCAATAGGGATTACAAGCATCAATATGCAGAGTTACGCCTTTCTGATGGCAACACCAGAAAAAGCTCTCTGTGACTTAATCGCAAATTCTCCGAAGGTTAATTTACGTTACCTGAAGGATGTAGAGAACTATTTGGAGGAGGACATCCGAATGGAAATAGAAGATTTCAGGAATATGGACATAAGTATATTTGAGCGATATGCTCAGGTTGGAAAAAAGTCTAAATCCATAGCAACTCTAATTAAATATTTAAGGAAATGAATACAAACGAGATATTCAATCAAATGCTTTCGAGCTATGACATAACGACCGAGCTGCAAAAGCGCAATGCTATCTTTGAGGTCAACCAGCAGATTATTCTTTCTGGTCTTTACAATGGTGGCTTTTTCAACGAGGCAGCTTTCTATGGTGGAACATGTCTGCGTATATTCCATGGATTGCATCGTTTCTCTGAGGATATGGATTTTTCCCTGCTTGCTCCGAATGAAAACTTTGATTTTACACATTATTTTCAGCCCATCATTGACCAATTCGCTATGGTGGGTAGAGAGGTTGAGATCAGAAAGAAGGACAAAAAGAACTTTGGCATAGTGGAGTCTGCCTTTCTGAAAGACAACACAGATGTATATGATATTACATTCCAAACTGAGAAATCTGTTAAGATCAAGATTGAAGTTGATACTCAACCTCCTTTGAAATTCCAAACAGAACAGAAGTTGCTTCTGCTCCCCCAATCTTTCATGACACGATGTTTCACTTTGCCAGCCCTCTTTGCAGGAAAGATGCATGCACTGGTGTATCGTGCCTGGAAGAACAGAGTCAAGGGACGTGATTGGTATGACTTCGAATGGTATGTTCGCCACAATGTTCCTCTTGACTTTACTCACTTGTGCGAAAGAGCCTTACAGTTCAATCACGAAGAGCTTGACAAGGAGACGTTCCTTCAAAAACTGAATGAAAGACTTGCCACGGCAGACATGAATCAAATAAAGGCAGACGTATTGCCTTTTGTCAGGAATCCCAAAGAGTTGGATATTTGGTCGAATGACTATTTTATGGAACTTGCAAAAATGATCAGATTTGAATGAAAGAAACATTTCGAAAACATCTGGGCAGACCATTTCACAGGCAATCCTGCATCAGGAAGAGTCATGAAGAAAAGCGGTTTCTCTGACACCGGAATGCTGAACAGATGTAGCCAGCTTGTGGGTGGCGACAAGGATATGGTTAAAGTATTTAAGTACAAAGGATAAAAAATGAGAAAGGAATCAAGAGCAATGGATAGTGAGTGGGCATTGGAAGTAATGCACAAGGCTCCGTATATAACTGTCAGTTTTATTGACGAAGACGGCAAGCCTTATGGTTTACCCCTGTCACTCGCATCTGATGATAATGTGAATTGGTATTTTCATGGTGCCTTGGAAGGCAAGAAGTTGGAGGCAATCATGGCTCATCCAGAGGTTTGCCTTTCAGCCGTAACCCGTTGTGCGCCTACGATTGGTCCGAAAGACGGCAGTTTCACCCTGCAATTCAAATCAGTCATTGCATTCGGCAAGGCAGAAATCGTGACCGAGGATGCAGAGAAAATTCATGGTCTTAGACTAATCTGTGAGCGTTTCCTTCCTCAACACATGGATGCTTTCGACCAGAGCATCGCCCGTTCCCTTTCACGCACGGCCGTAGTTCGCATCACACTTACCGAGCCACCAACCGGCAAGCGCAAGCAATATGATAAAGAAGGCGTGGAGATGAAATATGGCAGAATGGAATAAATCTCCGATAATGGTAATATCTTCCGAAAACCAGGTATAAGCTCTTTTGGAGAATGTGCGTATCTTTGCATAAGATTAAAAGGCATAGGATTATGAAGGAATTATTCTTTAATACGATACAAGAGTTCAACGACTACATTGGGGTGAAAACGCTTCATCCCCTGGTAAGCGTTGTGCGTGTGGAGAACGCCTCTCCGATACAGGAGGCTGTGCATCACTACGGACTTTACGCCCTCTTTCTGAAGGAAAACAAGGGCTGCAAATTGTCATACGGCAGAACAGAATATGATTTTGACGAGATGACCGTCACCTCGTTTGCTCCAGGACAGTCGATTAAGGTTGAACCCATTCCTGGAGAACGGACTGTTCACCAACCCTACCCTCAGCCAGATTGGCGAGAAATACGGCAAGACTGCCGCACAAGTAGCCATGCGCTGGCTGTTGCAGAGCGACGTAATCATCCCGAAGACCGTTCATAAGGAACGAATGCAGGAGAATCTGAACCTCTTCGACTTCGAACTTGATGCTGAGGACATGCAGAAGATTGCTGCGCTCGACACCGCCCACAGCCTCTTCCTCGACCATCACGACGGAGAAACCACCAAGCAGTTTATGGAGTGGAGAGCTGTGGTGAAACCTACAGAATAAAGAGGCAATTAGAAACGAGCTCACTTTTATATGATAAATTTCGCTAAAAAATTGGTTATTTCAAAATAATTGGTATATATTTGCATAAAAATCATTAGAATGGAGAATTATGGAAGAAAAATTATCGACTATATATTTGGTAAACGGTCAAACAGCTCTGCAGTATCTTATGAACGTGAGCAAAAAATACAGGCAAATAGCGACCGAAGCGATATTCGAGTGTTTGAGACTGGGATATCCCCTCAACGACATGGAAATATCAGGCAAAGCTCGCGAGCTGCTGAGGAAGAGGAATGTTATAGGTTGATCAGTATTGCCAAGGAGAATAACTTATACATAGATAAGGCAGATTGGGATAAATCATCTATGTTTAGAGTTCCTACCCACAAAATGATAGACGACTATCTCCGAAATGTATTGGGATTAACTAAGGAAGACAAGTATTTCTATGGTAATGAATATTTGGCAATAACGGAGATTTCGAATCTTAGTGACAATGTTCTTTGCAACGAAAATGGAAAGTTATTTTTCATTGATCCCATCATCAGATTGAAAAGACCTGCTCAGGAAGTATGGGATTATCTCTATAATTCGAGATGTATATAGAGATTGGATGGTAAATAATTATGACACAAATCAGCCGTGATGTAATCGGTCTCGTCTGAAATCGTTGCGTCCGTCTCCATGCCACCATGCGCCCAGGAAGGCGAGGATAGCACGGAAAACGATGTAGATAACGATGATGTCAATAAATTCATTTATAAGCTTGATATTTAGCGAGTTATTCAATATATATTCACAACCGAAACGCCCAAACTGTTGGCTTTCTTGAAAGTGTAGTAGGTTCCACCCTTCTCTCTCCCATCATAGAAAGCAATGAAAAGGGACACATTCTCAACCATGAACTCGTCTCGGTCAAGAAAACATCGGGTGTAATAGTATTCTAAAAGGATGATCACCTCATCTGCTGAAGCCATCAATCCATCATAAACCATCCTGTCGCTGGGCTTGAAACTATCTGCCTGACCTCTGAAAGGACGCAAGCATGGCTTTCGCAAGTTCAGATAATTACATGATAAATATCGTTAAAAGTTGGTTATTTCGAAATAAATGGTGTATCTTTGCACAAAAACATTTACAAGCAAAACACAACATGCAGATATTATTAGCAAACGCCAAGATAATGTTCGGCAAGGCGGACAGAAAGCCCATCTCCACCCCACTCTTCCAGAACGTGGCAGACACTCTGGCTGCGGAAATGGCAAGGATGGACGTGGAGGATTTGGCTCGGCAACTGGATTGCAGCAAGAAGATAGCGGCTGAGAACTGGCAACGCTACCAGAACTTCATGGCAGCCGAGAAGATGCCTGCCCTGCTTGCCTACAACGGTCAGGCATACAAGCATCTGCGTGCCGACACCTTGAGCGACGAGGCATTGGAGTTTGCCCAGAAGCATCTCTGGATAACGTGTTTCCTCTATGGCCTGCTTCGCCCTATGGACGGCATTGTGCCCTATCGTATGGAGCATTGCGTCACGATAGAAGCCACAAACGACAAGCCCATTCATCAATTCTGGAAAGACCGGCTGACGGATGTGCTAATAGATAGCGTGAAGGCTGACGACGGCATCCTCCTGCATCTATCCACGGAGGAATATGAACATCTGTTCGACTGGAAGAGGGTTTGCAAAGAAGTGACGGTCGTACAGCCTCTCTTCTATGTGAGGCAGAAAGACGGCAGACTGAAGATGCAAGCTGTTTGGGCAAAGTCGTGCCGTGGAGCTATGGTACGATTCATTCTTAACAACCGCCTCGTCACTCCCGAAGAACTTTCTGCTTTCAATTACGAAGGCTTTGAATGCGCTCCGCTATTAGGCGATGCGAACAATCCGCATTTCGTAAGAGAATTTATCAAATAAAATATTATGAAACTAAACAAAATACATGATGTAGCCGTGATTTGCTCTGACTATGAGCAATCTAAGTATTTCAATACAGAAGTGTTGGACCGGCAAGCAGTTTGTGTTCTTCAGCGACCCCGACGGACTGCCGATAGAACTGTACGAAAAGTAAAGACTCATCACTTATAGGTATTGCCCGACTCACAACTAAACAGTATCTTTGCATCATAACTAACAGATAAAAGACTATGACAGAAATGACAGCAACAATAATCATTGGACTTCTTATTCCGCTATTGGGAACGATGCTTGGTTCGGCTTTCGTATTCATAATGAAAGACGAGATGTCTGCGCGATTGCAAAAGACATTGTTGGGCTTTGCCTCTGGAGTAATGGTAGCAGCGTCCGTATGGTCTTTGCTAATTCCTGCTATGGAGATGAAGGCAGAGAGCGGCGTATGGTCGGTAGTACCGGCAGCCATAGGCTTTCTGTTAGGCATCGGTTTCCTACTGTTGATCGACGAGTTTACGCCCCACCTTCATATTGGCACAGACAAGCCCGAGGGCATCAAGTCGCACATATCAAAGACAGCTATGCTTGCCCTTGCCGTAACCATCCACAACCTGCCCGAAGGAATGGCAGTAGGCGTGGTGTTTGCAGGAGCCGAAAACGGTGCTTCGCATATCTCGTTAGCCGCTGCCATTTCCGTGTCGTTGGGCATTGCCATTCAGAACATCCCCGAAGGCGCTATTATCTCTATGCCCATGCGGGCAGCAGGCAACAGCCGATGGAAATCCTTTATGTTAGGCTCGCTGAGCGGAGTGGTAGAGCCTATAGGAGCCATTGCCGTACTGTTGCTTGCCTCTCTCATTATGCCAGCCCTACCCTACATGCTCGCCTTTGCAGCAGGAGCCATGTTCTACGTAGTGGTGGAAGAGCTAATCCCTGAAGCCTCAAGCGGCCAGCACAGCAATTTCAGCACCATCGGCTTCGCCATAGGTTTCGTGCTGATGATGGTGCTCGATGTTGTTATGGGTTAACAAAAGTATATAGATTAGGAAACCGGCAAAGCTCCACGCAAAATAGTCGCCGCTGTGAGGACGGTTCCAAGGAAGAATGTTTTTACTTAAACCTTTGTGGATAGTATGCGTCTCATTCATAAAGTATAGGACAGATAGTATCGGATGTTTAAACATTCATCGCAAATAGAAATTATAAACTTTAAATATTGTGGCTTATGAAAAGAATGATAAGAATTTTGATGATTGCCATTTGCTGCATGCTAACATGTAATATGGCAGCAAATGGAGGCAACGACAAGCCTATCGCCATTAATGCACTCCCGGTAAAGGCTCAGACCTTACTCAATAATCATTTCAATGGTCAGAAGGTGATGCTTGCAACGATTGAATCGGGGGTTATCAACAGAAGCTATGATGTGGTTCTGCAGAACGGAACCAAGCTGGAATTTGATAAGAGGGGAAATCTCACAGAGATAGACTGCAAGCAGGGAAAAGTGCCAGCTCTGTTGATTCCGCAGGCCATCAGAAACTACCTGAAGGAGAATTATCCAGCGCAAGCGGTAAAGAAGATTGAAATGAACAAGAATGAATACGAAGTGGAATTGGCAAATGGGTTGGATTTGACCTTCAACAAGCATTTCCAGGTAATCGACATCGATTGATAAGACAACTCAATATTGACGGATTGTTTTCAAAAGGTTCACCCGAAAAAATGTGATGACCTTCATCTAATAAGCCCCACTAACTTTCCGATTCAGAGAAGGACACGGATGGTTAGTGGGGATTTTTCATTTACATGTCTTGCAACGTATGTTAAATCCGATAAATCTTGTTAAACAAATCCTATCTTACCTCTCATGTTCATACCTTTGCACGCAAATTGAATAATCTAAAGGATAACATTTTAATTATTTATAGAAGATTATATGAGAGAAAATTCAGAAAGTTCAGTAGCCTGCCATCATCGAGTAGGCTTCCTGGGATTGCTCGTCACATTAGGCATTGTGTTTGGCGACATCGGTACATCCCCACTCTATGTGATGAAGGCCATCCTGCATACAGGCGAAACCATCAACGAGAGCACCATCCTGGGCGCATTGTCCTGCATCATCTGGACACTCACCCTGCAGACCACCATCAAATACGTATGTGTGGCGCTGCGTGCCGACAACAATGGCGAAGGAGGCATTCTCGCCCTCTACGCCCTGTTGCGCAAGATGAAGAGAAAGTGGATTTACTTATTGGCCATCATCGGCGCCAGCACCTTGCTGGCAGATGGAATCATCACCCCTGCCATCACGGTTACCACAGCCATCGAAGGACTCGAAAGCATCAGTCCCCACCTGCCAGTCATCCCCATCACACTGGGCATCATCACCATCATCTTCTTTGTGCAACGCTTTGGCACAGAGAGTATTGGCAAGTCGTTCGGAGTATTCATGCTGATATGGTTCCTGCTGCTGGGCGTGATGGGAGCCTTCAGCATCACCTCTTACCCATTGATTCTGAAGGCCATCAATCCCTATTACGCTATTGTTCTGCTGGCGCAATCACCAGAATGGTTCCTGATTCTGGGTGCCGTGTTCCTCTGTACCACCGGTGCTGAGGCACTTTACTCCGACTTGGGACATTGTGGCAGAAAGAACATCACCATCAGCTGGCTTTTCGTAAAGGCCATGCTCATCCTCAACTATCTGGGTCAGGGAGCATGGGTGCTGAACCATATTCAGACTGCCTCCTCCGTAAATCCGTTCTTTTCCATCATGCCCCAGAGCATGCTGATTTTTGCCATCATCATGGCCACGGGGGCGGCAATCGTTGCCAGTCAGGCACTTATCAGCGGCACCTTCTCCATATTGAGCGAAGCCATGAACCTGCACTTCTGGCCACGCATGCGAATCAAGCATCCTACCCATGTAAAGGGACAGCTCTATATCCCGGTAATCAACCTCGCCATGTACATCGGTGTGGTTCTCATCATCCTGCTCTTCCGCGACTCCTCGCACATGGAGGCAGCTTATGGTCTCGCCATCACCATCACTATGCTGATGACCACCCTGCTGCTCGGTTTCTACCTGCGCACCAAGGGTGTGGCGCGCATCTTCATCCTGCTCTTTATGGGCGCATATTGCGTTATTGAGGGCATTTTCCTTGCCGCCAACCTGTCAAAATTCCTCGCAGGAGGATGGTGTACGATGCTTATTGGCGGAATCCTGTTCCTGATGATGTATGTATGGGTCAACGCCATCAAGATACGCCGCCATTATATCAGCACCAGACCGCTGGATGATTATTATCAGATTATCTCCGATATCAAGTCCGACGAGAGCATCCCCAAGTACGCATCCAATCTGGTTTATGTGAACCATGCCGACAAGGAAGGTGCGGTGGACGACAAGCTGCTCTATTCCATCATCAACAAGCAGCCCAAGCGTGCTGACCATTACTGGCTTATCAATCTGGAATTTGCAGATACTCCTGACACGCTGGAGTACAGTTGCGAGACCCTGGTTCCCGACACCCTCTACAGTATAACCATGCGCATAGGTTTCCGCATTGAGCCCAGGGTGAGCCTCTATCTGCGACAAGTGATAGAAGACCTTGTGGCCAGCAGGAAGGTGGATTTGAGAAGCACCTATCCTTCGCTCCGCAAGAATGGCATTCCTGGCGATTTCCGCTTCATCATCATCCACCGCGTTTATTACCCCGAGAGTTCCGACAACCGTCAACAGAACTTGCTGATGGGTCTCTATGCCCTTATCGGCAAGATAGGTATTGACGAGCCAAAGGCTTTGGGTCTCGACACATCCATGGTGGTGGTGGAACGTGTTCCGCTCATCATCAACCAACATAACAGAAGCATCAGGCGCATCGCACAAATGGAGGAAGAAAAGTAAGTTTTCTGAAATTTCAGCCGTTACAGAAGGGAATATGAATATTTTTTATTAATTTTGCAGCACTTTTTCACGACAAGCAAAAGAAATGATAGGTCTGGCAGATTGCAATAATTTCTACTGTTCGTGTGAGCGAGTGTTTCGCCCCGACCTGACAGGCAAGCCCGTTGTTGTGCTGAGCAACAACGACGGATGCGTCATTGCCCGTTCCGAAGAAGCCAAGGCCTTGGGCTACAAGATGGGCGACCCCTTCTATCAGGTGAAGAGCAAGCTCGAGGCAGAAGGCGTAGCCATCTTCTCGAGCAACTACACCCTCTATGGCTCCCTGTCAAACAGAGTGATGTCGATGCTCTCCCATTATTCGCCACACATCGACCAATACTCCATCGACGAGAGCTTCTTCGAGGTGGACGAGTCCATGGCAGAGGCATTCTTCTTACAGGATTCCGACAACAAGCGCCACCAGCCAGCAGCGGTCGACGACCCCATCCTGCATCGCTATGGGGCAAGGATTTCCAGCGACGTACTCCGAGCTGTCGGCATCCCCATTTCGATAGGAATAGCCGAGACCAAGACACTTGCCAAGATAGGTTCCAAGTTTGCCAAGAAATACAAGGGTTACCAGGGATGCTGCATCATCGATACCGACGAACGGCGCCACAAGGCCCTCACGCTCTTCCCCGTAGAAGACGTATGGGGAATAGGCCGGCAGACAGCCCGCCGACTCGACTACATGGGAATACACACGGCAGCCCAGTTTGCCGACAAGAAAGAGAGTTGGGTGAGAAGCCACTTCAACATCACCACAGTAAGAACCTGGAAAGAACTGAATGGCGAGAGCTGTATCAGCATCGACGAACTGCCCCAGAAGAAGAGCATCTGCACGAGTCGCAGTTTCTCCGACGAAGGCATTTCCGACAAAGACGTGATAGAAGAAGCCGTAGCCAACTTTGCCGTGCGATGCACCGAGAAGTTGCGCCGACAAGGCAGTGTGTGTCAAGGCATTACCGTGTTTGCCTGGACATCTCGTTTCAACGGCAACGCCCCCGAATACACCCTACACGACTCCCTCGTACTTCCCATAGCCACGCAGGCACAAGACGAGATAGTAGGAGCAGCCCTTACCATTCTGCGCAGCCGCTATCCCAAGCCCATCGACAGTCGTCCCGACCGTCCCGAGCTGGCATTCCGGTTCAAGAAAGCAGGCGTCATACTCTGGCAAATATCGCCAGACAATCCCCGTCAGCAAGACCTCTTCGACACCATAGACCGCCATCGTCAGAAAGCACTCATGGAAGCCATAGATGCCATCAACCGCAAGAACGGACACGGCACCATCCGCCAGGCCATACAAGGCACCGCCTGCCGCTTCGACCTGAAACGGGAATACATGTCGCAACGGTTTACAACCAACATCGACGAGATATTAAGAGTAAAGAACTAAACTTTCGCAGATCAGGAAGTTAAGGGAGTTAAGGAGTTAAAGGAGTTAAGGGAGTTAAGGGAGTTAAGGAGTTAAGGAGTTAAGGAGTTAAGACAAATGCTTTTGTGGAAACGAAGAGTTTTCTTTTTTTGTTTTTATCAAGAATTAGAGAATTAGAGAAGCATTCTTTCTGAATTGTTTTACCCTTCGGCCGCCGAACGTTGTTTCTCTAATTCTTGATAAAAAACTATCGAACTCGGGAAGTTAAAGCTGTATGCTTTACAGCTAAATCTTCAACCTAAAAGGCTATTGTCTTAACTCCTCAGCGACCGCAGGGAGCGATAACTCCTTTAACTCCTTTAACTCCTGAACTTGCGAAACTTGCGAAACTTGAATAAAAATATGGAAGACAAGATAAAACTAACCATTCATGCAGCCGGAATCGGAGAAAGACTGCCGATTCCCCTTGCAGGACAAAGTGTGAAAGCAGGCTTTCCTTCACCTGCCCAAGACTATATGGAAGGAGAAATAGACCTCAACGAAGTACTAATACGTCATCGTGAGGCAACCTTTTATGTCCGCATATCAGGCGACAGCATGACAGGAGCCGGCATCCTTGACGGCGACCTTGCCATCGTCGACCGCCAGATAGAACCATCCAACGGCAACTTCGTCATAGCCTTCGTAGATGGCGAGTTTACCATCAAGCAATTCAAGATCGACGAAAGCGGAACCTTCGGCTGGCTCATTCCCTGGAACAAGGCCTACACTCCCATCCGTGTCGACGAGACCAACCGCTTCATGATATGGGGTGTCGTCACCTATGTCATTCATCGCATAGCCGAATAAGAAAGAACAGAAATCAACAAACACAATAAAGGGGTCGCTTTCGACCCCTTTTTTGCTTATTCCGAAGTGTTGCCTGCTCCGAAGCGACGCTTATTCGCCATCGCCGCCACCGCCTGGGTTGCCGCCACTTGGAGTATCGCCGCCCGATGGGGTGTTGCCTCCGCCAGGGTTGTCGCCCTTGTTGTCGGGATCCTCCACGTTGCCGCCGTCGGTAGAGGTCACCTTCTTGATCTCCTTGCCGTTGCGGTCGTAGCAAGTGATGTTGATGGAGGTGCTTGCCAACTCGTCCTTGATGTCGACGTTGGGGGTGAAGATGACGCGTCGTGCCGAGATGAGGTTGGTGGCCACGTCGGCTACAGCAGCCACACTCTTGGCGCGGACTCCGAAGCGCATGGTTCCGAGACCAGGAATTGCAACGGAGTGGCCCTCAGTGGCCCACGCCTTGATGACTTCTCCGGCTGCGTCCCAACAAGCCTGCATCACGCCTCTGCTGATACCGCTGCGAAGGGCAGCTTCCTTGATGACCTTGGCTGCAGAGAGCTTGCCGTAGATTTCTGTTACGAGCACAAAACGATAAGTGCCCTTCAAATCGCCCACTTGAATGAGGGTCTCTTTTGCTTTCAAATTGATTGACATAATTGTTTAATTTTTAATGGTTAATAATTGATGTTTATTTCTCAGGAGTTAAGGGAGTTAAGAAGTTAAGGAGTTAAGGAGTTAAGGAGTTAAGACAAATGCTTTTGTGGAAACGAAG